>JGI24158J21664_10002296_pt1 | contig 22994 bp, 18 predicted proteins | sample Ectturendosymbi3_FD_21664 | JGI IMG/M metagenome (IMG submission 21664)
GAAGCATGGCAACGGCAAACACCTCGAATATTCAATTGGCTCACCAACATTTTTCAAGTGAAAATGCGTAGAACCTCTAAACCAGTGGTTTTCAACCTTCATGCGGCAACCCATTTTGCAACCAAATTTAACCTAACGACCCCTTACCGAAAATTTCCAGTCGGACATATGAAATGCAGTTGTGTTTGCACAATAGAAAATCACAATGACTATAAAATAACGCACGACATCACTGTGTTGAACCAAGACTCATTTGTTAAATTCATGCTCATGGCAGCATCAGAGAGAAAGTCCCGTGCCTTACACAAATCACTCCACAGCACAACTCATTGGATACTAGAATAAAAACTGCCTTAGCTGCGGCAATCAGATATATAATTTACAAACACATCACATTCTTACGTCACAAAGTTATTCGTGTGTTGCCAAACGCAACAATATTCTGTACTGTGGTGGTCATAATCACACTTAAAATAATTTGAATGAAAAAGTAGGCTATCATTTTTGCCAGGTGATCCTATTATTTTGGCTACGACAAAAATTAGTTCCATAAAAAACGTAAAATAGAGAAGTAAATATGAATATTTTTGTGAGAAGCTCTGGCGACCCCAGAGAAAAGGCAAACGACCCCAAGCTTGAAAACCACTGTTCTGAACGCTGCCAACATTTTCAATGTCCATGCATTTCTTCATGGAATTTGTAAATAAGGCCACAGGTTTGAGGCTGTAAATTCCTAAGAGGAAAGTGAAAATAAACGTTTGCCGTATTTGGTCGTTTGCACAAATTTCGGATGATTTTTTTATCTTGATATTTGGCAATGTGCCATATATTTTGTTGCTGCATTATTCAATGAGTTATTTTTAATTACCATCATAGAAATGTGAGGTCTCAGTCTCGAACTTCCAGGTCTCGGTCTCAGCTTTTATGACAAAATCTCGGTCTCGAAATTTGAGCTAGGTCTCGGTCTCAGAGGTTACGGTCTCGACTACATCACTGGTGATCAGCTCCTGACCTCGGAGATTTAAAATGAGTCTTTTGTAAAAATTGCAAATTAACACTTCAATTACTTGTCATCTATCTGGTTAATTATTGAAGCTTGAACTACTTAACTAGTGTTTCAAAGACTTCCACTTCATAATTTAATTACAGTGGAACCTATACTTTAAGGCGCATATTGCTAAGCAGCGTTTATTTTGCCTCATGAGACTAAAACATTTCTGAAGATATTTTGTCAGTAGCTGCACACATTTGTTTGAAGTGATCACATGACAAGTTTGGAATGTATGATGTACGTAGCTGACTGTAATGTCTAATTTAAATGTGAGGAAGCTTTTAGTGGCTGCTTGTCCACGTTGTGTAAAGAATAGGCTAAGCTGTAATTTTAACCCTCAACATGTGTCTCTCGTCTCTGTATTGACAAACACGTGCCTAGCACAATGCCATTGTGCTAATCATGTGACCTTTTCAACTATTTGTGTTCTATCAAAGGCAAAATAGCCACGACATATATTTTGCCTTATGTGGCAAAATGGACAGTGTCTTTATAATATGAGTTACTTGGAAGTTTTTGAAGTGTTAACAGGAGTTGGAGTTGATGTTTCCAAATTTTTCGGAGTCGGAGCAGGAGTCTTAAAGCGTGGAGCAGGAGCGGAGTCGGAGTCTGAAAAATGTGACTCCGCTCATCACTGATCCAAACCTGATTCTGCGCATGCTCACCTCTGCTCACTGCTTTGTCGTGCAGGATCTCAGATTTGTTGAGAAGCTTATTGCGCTGTAGCGAAAAAAAAATTCATATACGTCACCACAGCTTGTCATCGGTTTTGAAGACGTGGCGATGCACAGAGTCAGTGTAGTGTGATCATCGTTGGGATTGCGTTGTTACTTTTTAGGTGGATAAGTAATAATTGGATTGTTTCGCGTTATTCACTTTTTAAAATAAAAAGCGGTGATTTATATAATTTGGACTTTGGAGTAAGTTGCAAAATTGTGTGAAAGGTTGCTCTTTCTGTGCTGTTTTGGCTTATCAACGGTAATAAATAGGCCTAAACTTTACAAAGTTGAGGCTAGTAAGCTTTTACACGACGAAGGTGCTGTATCAGCATGCAACAAGTGACGAAACAACCAGTTGTTGGCTTAAACTAGGTAAGAGTGGTTTAGTGAACCAACCTGGTCTACTTTGTGGGACTTTAGCTGAAAACATGTAATAAATACTAGTCTTGCTGCTGCGCACGTAAGATGTATTAGTGTTATTTTTTACAGTGACAAGTGAAGTTTCTAACTTTTGAAATGCCAAGAAAAAGTTAAAACACTGAAATCGTGTGAAGGCTAATGGAAGCAAAATTTATACAAGGATATTCATAGATTCTAATTTTTTGTGTTTCTACCCGTGTTTCTTTGTCAACTGAAAGAAAAAATTTACTGTGTATTTAGGTTCAACAGCAAAAAATGCTAGAAACCAAATAATGGATAAAGACTATAACCCATATATTTGTTTTGTGTCACCATAAGACGTATTTTGCATTGTGCTTGTTTTAATATTTACAGTAATTTGCTTTTTGGCCTGTCATTCCTATCCCTTCGTACTGATTGAATGATGATTTTTCAATGTAAATTACTTTTTGGTAATGTCTATCTTTTTTTTCATTTTGTTGTCACCATGTTACTTATGAGATATTCATTGAACCATTGTTGTTGTAAGGATGCCATCTCACTGTGGTGTTGTACTTGTTTATTACATCCTGTGTGAAAGCCTCAATCCATGTTTGCAGAACAATTGACCACCTTGAGTAACTTTTTCAAATTATTAAATTCATAAATATCTAATGTCACAATAATAGGTTAGAAATATATAAAAACCAATATATGCAATTTAGCTAGATTTATCAACAAAGTTATCTATTTCTCAAACATTCAAAATCATGTTTAATGTCAAAAGTTCATGTTTAAAAAACTCTAATTCAGGTTCAAGGAAAAGCATTAGGCAGCTGCAATGGCAAAAGCTTTCAGTATCATTCTACCAAAATATTCTGGCACAATATCAGAAAAAGCACCAAAAAGTATGGCTCCCATCTACTGTGGGAGATGCAACTAGAAATGAAAGAGTCACTGTGATACGGAAAAAACACTTTGTTGCACTACTGAACTTCTAAAAAAGCTGTGCCAGTGACACTTTTGAAAACATGATACAGTAGAACTTGTCTAATTCGTCATCGTTTGATTCATCAATTCGCTTAATTCGTCGCTTTTTTGTCGGTCCGGGCAGAATCCCTATCTTTTGTGTACATTTCTGTTCGCCTAATTCGTCACCTCTTTCTATCCTTTAAACGTTTTGTACATCTAATTCGTCATTTGCAGTTTCACTTTAGATGTCTAAGCAGCTTGTGCATGTGGGAATTCAAACAAATTAAGGATCTTTATCTGAAAAATGCTGCGTCTCAATTTGTTTATCGAATTTATACACGAGGTGCGAAGTGTGACCCGACTCCCATTGAGAGAACGCGGAAAAGTTTATTAAAGATTTGAAAGGTGCTTGATTAAATGGAGTCCAGATAGAGCAAAGGGAATTAATTGTTGTAGTCAACTATAACGTCATAAATTTGTATTTTACTGCAAATAAGAGCACTATGTATGTATACGTGTTACTATGATAGTATATGAGCTTCTATGACAGAGTTTTAACCTGTTTGCATAATTCGTCTTTTTTTCGAATCCCCTTGAGGTGACGAATTAGGCAAATTCTACTGTATAAACTCACATGAAAGAAGGGATTGATGTGTAACAGTAACAAGATTACATCCCTACTTACAAACTAGCTTATAAATCGTGCAACTTGCATTTGGCAAAGATGACAGTTTTGCTGAACAAATATGGCATTTTTTAATGCTGATTCAAACGTGTGCAACTACCTCAGTAGTCTCTTCAATATGTGTTTAATGCATGGAAAAATTTCAACAGGAATGCATGCAAACTATCATTGTACCTAATTCATAAAAATAAGAATGGGGCATTAAGTGATGCTGGGAGCTATAGACCAGTTTCTTTTGTAACTATCTTCTCAATTATTGTAATCATGCATTTCACCATTTGTGGAGACAACAGACAACCAGTTTGGTTTCAAGCACAACATGTGCATATTTTTAACAGACTGTTGCATTATGTAAAAAAGGGTATCCCAGTGTTTTCAGAATTCTTAGATATGTCTGAAGCATTTGACAGAACTAACCACAACCTGCTGTTTGCTGAACTAATTAAGTGCAATGTACCGATGATCACAGGCTGCTGATGAATTGGTATAGGCACCAGACCAAGCAAGTGAAATGGGACACTAACTTTTTATTCCCATTTACTGTAACCAACAGGGTAAGGCAAGGGGAGTTTTGAGTCCATGTTTATTGTTTACCTGTGATGAACTTACATACCAGCTGGGTTAAGCCAGAGTATGACACACTGTGGGAAATAAGGTTGTGAATCATCTGACGTTTGATGATGATATATGTGTTTGGCCCTAGTATTAGTGGACTACAGTGTCTTCTGAATATTTGTGGTGACTATGCTGCTTAACACTTGGACATCTAGTAGGAATTGGGGATTCTCGCACCAAAACAACCGGATCGCATGTGGCTTTGCACACGCGTAACTCGGGCGCCGAATGTGGTAGAGAACTGATCAAAGGCTTAAAAGACGTAGCAAGTCTTCTTGTTCAGGCATGTGCTGATTTTTTTGTGAGTGACATCATAAGTGGAGGGCTTTTAGGCCACCTTGGCCCACTTTACCTGGCCTTGGGGCTCAAACCATTAGATGGTAGCATTTCACTGATGTTTTTACTGGAAACTATGCTACAATCCAAGTCTTTTGATACTTTGGATGGCCTGCTGGGGTTTCAGGTTCAAAAGTTATGATCTAAAGTAATAAAAATATTTGACTAATTAGATAACACTTTGAGAGCTGGGGTACAATATATTCGTACTTTGAAATCGGCCCTAAACCAGCAGTTGTCATTTGCCTTACCAACGTCATAGCTTCTCCGCCGATTGTGCCAAAGAGCTGTTCAAGGGCTGAAATGGAACGGCCAGTTATCTGCACTCAAAAAAATTTTTTTAGTTGGGGGTTGTGGATTTTTTGTTAGTGACGTCATAAGTGAAGTAGTTTTTGGGCCATTTTGGCTCATGTTGCCTGGCCTAAGGCCCAACCGCTAGGCCCAAGTATTTTGCTGAAGTTTTCATTGGAAACTAGGCTCGAGTCAGAGTCTTTTAAGCTTTTGATCGACTTTCTAGCGTTTCTGGTTCAAAACTTATGATCTAAAATAAACAATTTGATTAATTATGTAAATAACTAATTAGTTCAATATTTTTATTACTTCAGATCATAACTTTTGAACCCGAAACCCCAGCAGGTCATCTAAAGTATCAAAAGACTTGGATTGTAGCCTAGTTTCCAATAAACTTCACCACCAACGGTTTGGGCCCAGGACCAGGTGAAGTGGGCCAAGGTGGCCTAAAAGTCTGCCACTTATAACGTCACTCGCAAAATATCCCCACCGCCCAACCAAAAAAATTTTTTTAGAGTGCAAACTACAAGACTTGCCGAGTTGTTTGGGCTTTTGACCAGGTCTGTAGCACTTACCGGGTCGGATAAATTCTCATGCAAAGCCTTGTACAATCCATCTATTTTCACACGAACCACTTGAATTAACCCAGACACAAAAGTGTTAATTAATTCGTTCATTTTAGATCATAAGTTTTGAACCAGAAACACTAGAAAGTTGATCAAACGCTCAAAAGACTCGGACTCGAGCCTAGTTTCCAATGAAAACTTCAATGAAATACTTTGGCCTAGCGGTTGGGCCCTAGGCCAGGTAAAATTTTTTGTATCTTCATAAAACCAGAAGTTTTTCTTCTTTAACACTTTGACGTCCGGGTTAATTCAAGCGGTTCGCAAAAAAACAGCTGGATTGCACGTTGCTTTGCGCAGGAATATCTCCGCTCCTGTACAGGTTAAGTACCTGGTTGAAGTGTCAAAAGACGCGGCAAGTCTTCTAGTCTGCACTCGAAAAAAATATTTTTGTTGGGGGTGCGGGTTTGTTGTTAGTGACGTCATAAGTAAAGCATTTTTTGGCCACCTTCATCTGGCCCTGGGCGCCAACCATTGGATGGTAGTATTTCGCTGAAGTTTTTATTGGAAACTAGGCTACAATCTGAGTCTTTTGATACTTTGGGTGACCTGCTCTCGAAAAAAGCAGGTCAAAAAAAGCAGTCAAAAAAACTCAAAAAATTTGTTGCTTGGGGGGTGCGGGTATTTTGTAAGTGAAGTCATAAGTGGAGGACTTTTAGGCCACCTTGGCCCACTTTGCCTGGCCCTGGGCGCTAACCGTTAGGCGGTAGTATTTCGCTAAAGTTTTTGCTGGAAACTAGGCTACAATCCGAGTCTTTTGATACTTTGGATGACCTGCTGGGGTTTTGGATTCAAAAGTTATGATCTAAACGAGTAAAAATATTTGACTAATTATATAATTAATTAATTTGTTTATTTTAGGTCATAACTTTTGACCCAGAAATGTTAGAAAGTTGGGCCCTAGGCCAGGCAACATGAGCCAAAATGACCCCAAAACTACTTGACTTATGATGTCACTCACAAAAAATCCGCACTCCCATCCAAGAAATTTTTTTCGAGTGCAATCTAAAAGACTGGCTGATCCGTTTGAGCCCTTGAACAGCTCTCAAGCGCAATCGGTGGAAGAGCTAAGGCGTTGGTAAGGCAACCGAACACTGCTGTTTTTTAGACCGAAATCGAAGTACGAATATCGTACGCTGGTTCTCAAAGTATTACGATTTAAGTATTTTCCGACAGCTATGTCAGTGTTGGTTGCTTTCAACCAAAAATATAATGAAATGAACTAAGTTATACTATTGAATATGTGAAAAATCCATTTATTCTGCACATGTTTATTGCCTATGGATTTCCGAATGTTATTCCTTGATGTCCCTCATTTGACGTTGCTCATGCAGTGAGTTGGTCAACGAGCTACTTATTGTAACAGTTTCTCCATTATTTTTTCATGTTTTGAACATAGGCTTCACAATACACCTAAAAATTTGTCAGAATTACAGTTCTTGGCTTGCAACCAGCAACACTCTCTGTGGCCTTGTATAGTTGGCACAGGCATTGCAGATGTATGTAGCAATTGTACTTTCAAACAGAGTGTAAAAATCAGTCACCAGTGTTGCCTTAAAGTCTTACTATCCTCCAACCTACTTTGTAAGTAGCCTCGTCTTTATTGTAGATCTGCAACTCAAGCAATTGATTTGATCATTAGCCCACTTTAACCAACTCCCGAATCAGGTGATGGGCAAGCTTCCTATACATGTGGGCCATTGTTATTTGTAGTTTGCAATTTGCTTTTTCGATAAGGTGTTTTACAGTGGAGGGTTGCTGTTTTTGGCTTTGCAGGTTGGTTTTAGTTCAACTTGATAGACCAATGTGCTACAAATACTCGAGCCAAAACATTGATATGCTCAAAGGGTATGAGAAATATGATCAAATGTACAAATTTGTTTCATACTTAAGCTTTTTACTACTGGCATTTTTGGGTGTTTGGTAATTATGGGACAAATACCAGGCTGTGTACCAATACACATTCTGAATCTATTTGTGTTGTGGATACTGAAATTTGATATATAAGAACTATGAACAGAAATAGAAGACTTCACCTCCTGTTAGGGCTTCAATTGTAAGGTGTTTCATGAAACACGAAGCATGGTAAACTGTCAAAATTGCCTGGTAACCAGCCTGTTCTTCAGGAAAACTATATCAGGTATCAAAATTGTTAAAGGTACAAGTTTAGTACTACTTCTTAGAACTGTTGGTATCATTTTGTGCTTTGTATAACGAAGAAGTCAGACATATCAACCTTGGCAAATTAATGCAGAAACAAGATTTGGCCTTTTGCAGAAATAGATTGGCAGCTTCTGATATGGGTTATTTTAAAGTTTCAGCTGGTAAATGTGTTAAACACTTAACTGGTTTGGTGTAGCTCAAATAATGATAATTTGCAGAAGTGAAAACGATAACAACTGATGGTTCCATTAACTCTAGACTTCTTGAAAATAAATGTAATGCATCATCCAATATTTACAGTTCGTTCTAAAGCTTTCCATATTGTATGAAAACAAGAGATCTCAGTCCCACATATGCGTATACTTGCAAATCAGTGACATAGAAAAACAAGTTTGATATGATGCACACAAAAAATTTTTAAATCTTAATCAACTAGGTTGTTTTTGTAGGGAATCCTTGACCCAAAATATCTGGTCACTTTTTTTAAGTCTAGCAATTTTGTTGTTAAACACAACCTTTCACTGATATTACAGAAATGAAACCCAGAACTGCAGAAAAATGTATTTTGCAGAATAGACACATGACACTCACACTGACACAAATACTTGGATGTTTGTCATTCATTGAAAAACTTGAAAATGATAGTTCAGTGAAGTTTCAGCTAAATGCTGTATCTGTTTTCCACCAGAGCATATGCTGAAACACTGTCTTTGGCCTGTGAACTTTGTCCTTGCTCTCCATGGTCTCGTAACTGCAAGCTTGGGAATGTTCTCAGCTCTTTACAGACAGCGTTTGTTTTTATTGTTTCACACCTTGGTGTTGAGAAGTAAACAATGCAATAATAAGTGACAATAATCATTTTAAAGCAACATGTCAATCTTATATTTTTCTCAGGAACACCACGCATAAAACAGTTGCAACTAATGATGTTAGCCAAGACCAACCAACTTTGCAGTGCCAGCAGAACACCTGAACTGATGTTTGCACATAAGCTATTGCTAGTCTATGCTAGGACACAGTTCAGGATTTGGGTTGCAATTTCACGTGGTGGCTGACTGACCCTAATGCAGGTCTATGTATTGCCCACAATTACTGCTGGATGGGTTCGAGTTGACATGCATGATAGCCAAAAACCTGTTAATCTGCTGTTGAAATTTAGAGATGACAAAACGTTTGACAATTTAAAGAGTTGAAATATGTTTATTTTAGGAAGGTGCTTGACATGCTGGTTCTCATGTACGCGCACATGATCCGCTAAGCCATGCTTTGTTGTTTCAGTAGATTGTATTGTGCTGTCTAACAAACGTAAATACCACAATGGTGAGCAAACAACGAATGCGCATTGCATCAGAAAAACACAGCAAAAATATTACGCAACGTGGCACCGTGGCCAAAAGTCTGGTGAGTGACAGCATGATATATTAAAAAAATATGCTAGTTGTTGAAGAGTAGAGTATGTTGTGCAATGTTACTATACCTTTTTGTGTACAGAGTCCTAAGGAAGAATCTTCCCCGGTTGGACCGTGGCTTTTGGCACTTTTTATATTTGTTGTATTTGGATCAGGTAAATAAGTTTGTCTGTTATCTATTAGAATCTCATTCTTGGCTGTTGGAACTGACCTTTTCATTGTTTCAATGAGATGCTAAACAGATAAACTCGAGCCAGAACCGTCGCCAGAAAGTTTTCAATAGGGGGGCTTGACACTAAGAATTGACATAATCTGAACTGATTTATAGTGTTTCGTGTTTCGATTGGAGGGGGCTTGGAGTTTTGTTTGGGGGGCTAAGCACCAAAAGCCCCCCGTGGCGACGGGACTGACTCGAGCATTTTGCCGTTGTTTATAGCCCCAAGACCGAAAATATGTGGTGTGGCACGTTATTGTAAGACAAATGAACAATGGCCAGGTAGTCGGATAGTGCATCGACATGGTTACGTAACATACACCAGCCGCTTTTGTTTGCCGTAACTACTCTTCGCCTTCATTTACAGCAATATTTGAAATTCTTCAGAAGGTTCGCTCTGGATTCTGAGAAACAGGTTACTACAGTAGCAGTTTACTCCGATGCGTGTGTGTGCAGTGAATCATTTGGAGAACTTGGTTCTTCATGCAAATAGACCTAGTGTTGGTGAGGGGCCCTTTGCTATTGGGTTAGCATGCATCGTTTTTTCTTGGCATGGTCGTACTTTTTAACTGCGCATGTTTGTTACTTGTCTTGGTCATCGATTGATCATTTTTGTGTTGTGATTGCAGCTATCTTTGAAGTCATTCAGCACGTACGGATTTTTGGATGATGTTTCGACCAACCAGCCGCTGCTTTTCTACACTATTTGGCTTCTGTGAACCTGTTAAATAATGTTCGTTGGTGTTATTTTATATTTGCTACGTTGCTGTTTACGTTGCGTGATAAGGACCTGGGGTCCATGTTCCGCTAACTTTTGCGAGTGTAACTTGTCATGGATATTTCGTGAAGAAGTGCAATTGCCGTATCCACTGCGGAAATTATCGTGAAGATTTCAAAATAAAAGCACTCATGCCGGTCGCTAAATGTAAGATACAATTCGTTGACTAATTAATTTGTGTACAAAAATAAAACCACGAGGTGTTGCAGTAGGATACTCGGTGGCCGCTGAACTGCAGCTCTTCAAACGAAAGATCATTGCTCCAGACTCTGTTGTAGCCGTCTTTTGCAGTCGAGATATAACATTGCCTCTGTCAAAAACGAAATAATGAACAATGGTTTACGGCAAACCTTCCGTTACGCAACTTTACCTCCGTAGGTCCTGGGTGTGACGGTGGGAATGCACTCTGTATTGCAGGTAAACGTGAAGTAGAACACGTTTGAGGTCTGGCTAATCCCATCGCTTGTATCCATTACTTCTGCATTCACCCTTGCCACGAAGTACTTTCCTTGCGTGTAACTGATCTATGCGATATCAATAAAAATATAATTTTCAATTGACATTTGGATAGTATCATCCTGAGCATCGGCGTAAACCTGTGACGACATGAGCAGCAAGGAGCCGATTGGTACAGGGCAGTGAAAAAATATGTCATCCATGAAAATGCAGAGCGGACGACCTTTGCTGCACAAAATCACAAAGAGGGTCAATGGTAATGAACACTGCAAAACACTGGTTATTTTCGTCTCCGGTTGTACCTGAACATGCACGCATCCGCCCAAGCCAGCTCAAAAGCTTTTCTCATCAAAAAGCCGCCAAAAACTTTATTGTGTATGTTTCGCTGTTCGGGAAAGCATACGATTGCGTTTTTCAGTTTTGAGTTCTCCATCCATGTGCTTCCGTTGGGAAGAACTCGGCTACTGAACGATTTGGATCTGGCAGAGAAAGCACTCAATCAATCAAGCCATTCAGCAGAATAGCAATAGCTTACCCGAGTACGCTTACCTGCCATCAAGGGTTGTGACGAATAGCCTGTGGATCAGTTGTTGCTCATCAGGCGTGGGTGGCGTCTCCAGCAGTGACTCATTCGCTTCCAGGATACGTTGCTCTTTGTGTTGTTGACCAAGTTTTATGAAAGCCTCTTCAGCGACGGTTTCCGCTTTCACTGGGCAGACAACTGCAGCCCTGCGTTTAAGTTTGCAAACCTTGACGGTGCTGCACAGGATTTTTGCAGTACGGCGATTTTCCTCGTCAAGACAAAAGTAGAAAAGTACTGGATTGCATAAAACAGCCGGTAAACCACTGTCACTTTGTCTTAGACTTTTGAGTGATATTCATGGACTTTCATGATGGGGTACTTTTAGCATCTCATGAAAAAGACGTACATTATCATGTATTCGCAAGTACAACTATTCGGGCACTACAAGTACCAGAAACTAGAGCAATATAGTAGTCTCTACTGGTATCGCCCTTTGACTTAAGATGCACTGGGCGCAACAAGTAAAAGCTGGAATTGTATTTCAGCAACAGGAGTTGAGTCAAACGTGAATAGTGCTATCAATTTGTAGTGTAAGTGCATTGAGATGTGACGCAGATCGGACCTCGAACGCAGCCCACCGAGAAACCAGTGAAGAAACCTGCCGAAACATGTTTGCACCTGGGAACGTAATCAGTATGATCGTGAGACTTAATTACTCGACGAAGTTGGTCCGCTCGAATTAAGTTATGCATTACAGTTGCATACAGTGACTCAAGTTGCGTCACGACAAATTGACTTAGCCACTCATAGTAAGTCTACTTTGTAACTGATAGTGTTTGGCAAGCCTTGTGCTGTGTCAACGTGCATTTCAGGTTTGACTGAAAAGAACTGCTAATGCAGTGGATTATGTATATATGTAAAATGTACCTCTTTGTTTTTTTGCTTTGGTGTGTTTTGTTAACCTGGTTTGACTTTCCCATGAGTAAACGACTTTTTCATAGCATTATTCCTTTCTGAACGAATGTAAACCATATCTCGAAGTATGCCCACAGTCGCTAAATGCGATATGAAGTTTTTGATCACCTGCACGAACTGCATGTTCTAATTTATAAATGCCAGTTTCGTTACGACTACTAAGGTCTGAGCCTTGACAACGCAATTTTTCAAATAAAGGCGTTTGTTGAACAGTTTCTGCATCAGCAATGGTGTAATGCATTATCATTAGAAATACCACAGGCTGTTATCAGTGGCCCCACGAATGTTACGCTGCGCAGTGAAGAAGACATTGTTGCTATCGGAAAGCCCGAGCGACAAATGCGCAAAGCTGCACACACTGTGGAACAAGCAACAATAGAGATCACCTGCCGCGATCACTCTATTATTGCTTGTTCCAACACTTGTATATGGATGTTATTCTTCGCGCACATCCCGTTCGCGTGAATCGCACATTCAATGCAATGCCAACCGAGAGGTAGCAACAACGTGAATCTGAATATTTTTTGCATTTTACTTAAGCAACACGTAAGTTTTTAGATGTGGCGTGGCAATTCTTGCTCGCTGCACCCACGGGAAAGCGGCCCGGAGGTCGTCCAAGGACCAGATGATGTGACTACATTTCCGACCTTGCTTGGTCCCGTCCTGGTGCGGAACCAGCAGAACTATCTGAGATCGCTGTTGATCGTGGGCGCTTCAAGTCCTCCCAGTCTGCTGCTCCCACGACCCTCCCCAGAGAAAGAGGGCGTGAAAATGAATGAATGTTATCAGCGGAACAACGCATTGTTGAAAACAAAATCATGCGTCGATGGCTATCAGGTTAGAGCACGAAGTTAGCTGCCGATCCAAGCCGGGCACCCGGTGATCAATTAGGAAAAGGACAGATATAACTTTTGCAGTATGTTGTGTGTCAGAGGATGAACAAACAGGAGCGGATTTGGAGAAACAGGGCGATAGTTGCTTGAGGTGGGGTAAATACCGCAGAAATTGTCCCCTAGATCGGCCACTACGTATGACAGTGTTGCTGACACTTCTGCACCGCGGATTTCCTCCAGAAATTACATTTCATCAGCACGTAACCTTTACCACAGTAGCAAATTCATATGTACTATTTAAACTATGAGACGTCAATGAGGCAGGGGCGTGACGACGGGGTTAAGGGGAGAGAAATTACCCAGCCGCCGATTCACTATGGGGGAACAGGGTGGTACGTGTTGACAGTACGGGACCCACAAACGGTACGCGATCAGAGAAGGTTTGGGAACCACTGGTCCACAGGTAACACATCATTTCTGAATCCGTAAAATCTTAACTTCAAAATGCATATTCAAACATACCACCTCACTGACGCCTGGGCTGTGAAAAAGGCAGACACAAATCAAAAGCGTATAAATCTGAGTGCTTATCGCTGTATCTTATTGAGAAACCTGTTGATTTAATACGTACAGAAATACATGTTTGGAAAATAACAAGCTAAACATCAAACGAACCAAGTGTCGTGGTACAGCAATCGACTTTCAGGTCCGAATCCGATTTAATTTTATAAAACAAAAGACTGAAGTTGCAGTAGTTCCTCTTTGCCAGTAACACTTCCTAAGACTCGTGGGTAGCTAAGTCAATCCAATGTGACGGGTTGCGTAAGCGGAGATCAAACCAATTCTTCTGCGGTGAATGTATGTAAGGTAGGCTTGTGATCTTTGGGCAATGATTATTCTTTTGAAAAACAAACATCTTCAGTCCCATTTCTGATCACTTCAGGATCCTCAAAATTTAGGGCCTAGTTTGCATTGAAGCCACCTTGAGACATTTGGGAAATATCCGCCAAAACTTTCATTTTTCTTTCAATGCCTGTTTTGTGCTCGGTTAAAAAGTTCCAAAACCATCGGTCGGCATCTGACCATAATGGCTTACGGTTCAGAGTAACTTTGCGTTTTCCACCACAAAAAAGTTATTCCGCTGCCTGTGGCGACATGAACTACTACCGAGACATGCGCAAAGATACAAAACCATTGCGCCGTTCGACGATGGTACAGGCGTTCTACGCAAGGAACGGCAGGATACATTTCAGTGGACTTACTTCTTGCTTTCGGCATCTCTCGCCACCATAACGAATTGCGCGTCAAGAACGGGTTGATTATTTTGATGCAGCCACATCGTGATTTCTATCGACGATCTTCCAGTCCACGTAACATGCCCTACCATCTCAATGTCACATGCGGGGTCAATGTTGTGCTTGCGTATTTTAATTTCATCCACCATCGCCGTTACAATCGTCAGTGGGCTTTCGCCAGACCTGTTGGCACGCGCGAAGTTGTCAAGTTCCATCGCACTAACGTCTAAGATTTGTCATGAGCCAAATGAAATCAAGTTTGCAGGTGTTGAATCCATGCGAGACAGAACTTACGGAAAAGCAAGGTTCGAACCAGTTTATCTTAATTTCTGCATTTTTATTTAACGCCACAGCAGTTGGTTGGTATGATAGTTCACAGGTGAAAGAGATATCAGCGCAAGGTACAAGGGTTACATTCAGGCCCGTAACCAGCTTGGGACACCAGGAGAGGCGAAGAGTTTTCCGAGAGGGGTCCAAATTTTAAGAACTATGTCCAACACATTTTTCCAGAGGGGGCGAAAATTTTTCTTGGGGTTTCGCCCCCCCTGGTTACGAGCCTGGTTAAATTTTAAATGCTCGTTAAAACACAGGTTTACCACTTTGGAGTTCTTTTCTATTGCAAATATATACACTCTGAAAAATCAAGCATTTTAAATATAAAGTTAGATTGACACCTTTACACACTTCAACAAACGAACTAACAGCTCTTACACAATAGTCTGCGGGTCACAGTGCGTATAGGCAATAACACCGGCAAATAGGTCAAGATCTTCCATCAATATACCAAATCTGCAAAAACGCAATACGTACTCGGTAAGCACGGGACTGTTGTGTTCGTATCCAATCAGCACAGCAAACGTGTCCAAATTTTCAAGAAGATGACCGAACCTGACGTAAATTAACATTATAATTTTGCACCAGACAAAATGCAAGGCCACGCGCTATACCCATGGTTCCGAACCTTTTTTGGCGGCGGCAAGCTTTGCAAGGCTAGTAGCTGGAATGTACCTATTAAAAATGTCCTCTTTCGAAGAGTCGCATGCCGTAAGTTTAGTTCGTAGTTTCGAAATTTTTGCGGCACACCGGTTGGGATAATGTGCCATACGTTCACGCATAGATTGAAGGGCTGCGATGATATTTTTCGTGCAAATTAAGTCAAACGTCGTATTCTACGATTAAAAGCATTCCAAACATAATACATAAGATTAGCAAAAAGCTCGATCATCAGAAAAGGTGATTTATAAAGGCCCCTTGACACGGTGCGATTTTTACTGCATTTCTAAACAGCAACATCAGATTAAGACAGTGTCTGTACCTGATCGTGTTGTATGAATTGAGGTATTTTTCCCGAGTAGACTCGTCCGATAGGGGGATGACAACATTCTGTAAACTGTCTTTCATGCGTCGTGCCGGTAGTTGTTTTTGGTCCTGAACGTTGTAATCCTTCAAATTGGCTCTGTTCGGAGAACCGTCACTGCGAATTTCGAAAAAAACGTTGTTAAACCAACGCTGGAAAGAGCTGTCTTCACGGAATGCTAAGCCTGACGTAGAAGTTTCGAAGTAAACCTTTAGCGGAGACGTCCGTATTACCGCAAGGTTATTACAGATAATTAACGTCCGTTATATTTCGATTGGTACGGGGCTCTCGCAATGGTTAAAGCGAAAGCATTTGTAGCAATTGATATAGTCTCTTCTGTTGGAGCTGATTTACTGTGTGGAACGACAGGCATTTCTCTAATTTTTACAAATAATCCTTACTAATGGTAACATTAGACAACACCAATATTCAACTGTGCAGAAGGGTTACTGGCTTTTCGTTCACTATCTGTTGGCGTGGAAGTCAATACCTGAATGAGCTGCTGGCTCCAACCACTTTCCTCAAGGAGCTGCGCACATCCTGTATCGTCATAACAGTTCTGAAAGAGTTCACATTTTTGTATGTTGCGGTCAGCACACTATCAGAAGCCACGGGGCAAACCAACTGCACTGCATGTAGTGTTTTTCTACCAAACGAAGCAAACATGATCCTACACTTTCGCGTCTGAATGTAAAAAACAAAGAGGTCCGAAACTAACACAAGTAAAAGCACACGAATATTGTGATGGTGAAGATCAACGAGCTCGCATTTTGTTGAGTTGTCAAGAAAAGCAAGCAAACCACAAGTGGATACTACACAGTGCAACGTCACACTGATACGTGTATATCCAAACAGATAATATTGTTAAGTATAGTAACTATGCACGGAACTCAAACAGTCACACGAATCTAACGAATGTGTTGTAGCTGCGAGGAGAATGAAAAGGCGAAACTCCACTGTTGGCAGTGTAATTTACGTATTACAAAAGTAATGGCAGTAATAAAATCTTGGGTGGTACAAAAACTTAAGCTTAAATGATACTGCTCAACGACAGAGCTGGGATTACAATTTTTAAAACGAGGAAGCCAGAAATCAACTAACCGAAGACAACGATTTTGGAGTTCGTGTCCACAAATGAAGGAATACACTTGCTTCACGCAGAACCATAAAAGCGACCATAAAAATCCACGATTGCTTAACTATCGACAGCAAAAGGTCGCCTTCATTTTTATGACAAAGGGAGTCATTGAAGATGTTTCCGAAGCTTGCAATGCACTTTGTAGCAGCTCTTTTTACACCATTGTTGAAAGCGCCCATAATTATCCTTTTCAAAGCATCAGTTTTGGCAAGCGTTAACTCTTTCAACGTGACTTCAGCCAGAGTTTCTGTAAAGCAGTTCGTCATGCGAGGAACACTAGCGGAGGTAAATACACAACACAAGCAATTTTAAATCGGTGCAAGAGCTTTTTCGAGCCAGCTACTGTTGTCGTGTCAAGGCGATTGCGTTTTCATTACTTATGAAAAGAATACGTAAAAAACACCATTCAGAAAACGGCAAGTACGCGAAGCATGGCACATGACCGCACTTTGGAAAGTCAGTGGTTGAGATTTAATTGATAAGTTTCTTTCGAAAATTGTGAATGATGAAAACAATGCACTGGTCAGAACTTTCGTAACTTTCTTAGTTCAGAAGAATGACCGGAGTTCACAAATAGAAGCTGAAGATGAATTGCAACGTAATTACAAATTCATCTTGCGAAATTGAAGGAGTAATGCCCAAATCGCATCAGTCCCTCGACTTCTGATTTCAGGTTCAGATCTGGATGCTGACATTGATGCCTCCGTGAATAATCACGCACTGGCTTAATCTTCTATCCAAAGCTTCTTGACCGATGTATTACCACAATTCATCATGGCGCCCTTGGCGTGGTTGAGCATTTCTTTGTGAACCTCTTCCAACGACTGGCCAGCGTCCACAACCTGCGATATACGGAAATAATCTGTGCAAAAAAGATAAGCGAGGAAAGCAGGCATCTTCAAGAAGCGTAAAGATGGCAATTTGCAAACGTTAATATCCTTATCCTTCAGCAAATGCATTACCTCCCTTATCGCCAATAAACTTACTTACTTAGTCTTCGCATTGATTATGGCGCACGTTGTGCTATTAAATGTTGTTTTCAGTTGTTTTTTTCAGTTTTCAGTTATCCTTCATTCGCTACGACGTATTCACTGACTGAGCGAACGTCAACAAATAAACTAAGATTCACACAAACAAACACTGCACGCAATGTCTCGTACCCTCACACTGTAGCAATGCTTACGCAAATAAAGATTTGAAAAAGAGCTGTTGCCGAGGAAACGAAAATGACGTGCTGGCGAAATACCTTCCAGTCTTTCTCCTTTAGTTTTAGAAAATTGTCGCGCACTAACTGCTGGAAGTCAAGCTTCTCATATCTTTCGTCGCCGAAGCCTCCGCGACGAGCGGCGTCAGCGACAGGCATATCCAGGAACAAAACCAGGTCAGGTCTTGGCAAGCCTCGATCCGGCTGTTTGCACCAGTCCATGTCGAAATCCTATTACGGTCGACGCATGTTCACACGAGGCTCTGACTTACATAAGACATAGTCACAGACAGAAAATATCAAGAACACGTTGTTGCAGAAAACTAAGCAAGAAATAAATTATTCGGAAGAGCGCAATGCTGTGCATACTCACTCCGGCAATTCAGGAGTTTCAAGATATTGCCACATGTATCAATTTCCATGAAGTACAGCAAATATATTTATTTCCTTTTCAACGGGTTTGACACCGATAGTCACCACAACCGTGCTATATTCTTAGCATAATTGAAGATTTACTGTGTGCAGCCAATCGGTGGACGGTAGTGACGCCAAAATCTGGTGGGCAGTTCGCAAATACAGTTGGGTTTAAGCTCCTCTATCAAGACATTTTGGAAGCACGATTCCATCTATTTTTCGTAATGGGGGTACTCGACTATTGAGTTCTAAATTCTTGCGATGACAGACAAAAAGAGTAGTATCTAGTCGCCTACATTTAAACACCACAGCGCCATGCATACGCTACATGCGCAGCAAATAACCTTTTTAGAACTTGTAAAAGCGACTCCAGAGTATGCGTATCTGTCAACAATTAACGTGACGCCGCTGCTCAAATCGGACTTCATCTTTTGCGATTGTTCCCATCGATTTGCTGAAAACAAGAGATGCACGACATGGTCGTCCAGCTCCTTGCTGCGCCGCAGGTACTTGTCGATCATGATACCAGTCTCAGTCGACCGATCTGCGAGTTTTAAAGCAGTAAGAGAGGTTGGTCGCTGAAGGATTGCAACTCCAAAAGTTATTTTATGTCGAATATGGCGTGAAAAGGAAATCTGGAAGAAATACGACTTGCAACCAACAAAAACAAAGGATACATACTTTAATGCTGTAGTTCAAAAACTTTACCCGGAAACTTCATGGTTTTTACTTCGTGGCCACTCTGCTTAAGGGCTTCCGCCAATTTTTCACATTGCGTTGACTTTCCACAACGGTCAATTCCTTCAACAACAACCAGAGCACCTCGTCTGGTCATTACAAAANCTTATGATTCGATCCCCCTTCAGTAAAAGCAGTCGCAATACTTAACTGCACCTAAAACACAGCAACGACTTATCACATTGTGTTTCGCGTTAACTTAAGGTCTATGGTAATCCGGCCAAAAACCAAGCAATTTCGAAACAATCAGGAACGGGAACTGCGTCACTAAAATACAGGAGAAAAGCACGGAGAAACACATTAAGAAAAGAGTAAAATATCGGATTTAATTAATCAAGACGTAGTAATAATGTTTGTGCAATCTTGCGATGAAAACCACGCTCGTTACTGAAGATTCACTACGAAGATTACAACGCGAGAAGAAAATATACAAGTGATCTTCACAACTGTATACCACGATAAACCTTATGGAAACGTTTGCTAACAAGCAAACCAAAGCATCGCGTTTCAACCAAGCTTTACCCACAAATGGAACGAATTCTTCATAGCAGCATTTATAAACAAGCAGAGTAGCATTGCATATTGTACGCTTGCGACATTTCAGAAAGCAACTGGAAGAGTGGAAGTCATGTCAGATTAGCGTTGGACATTTCAAGTCAGAAAAATGTTTTCACGCAGTTGCGCGTTAGCTCGTGACACTTCCTAACTCTTCATATCGAGATTGGAGAAAAAACGCAATAAAGAATTCTGCGAGTTTAAGATAAGAGATCTGTCAACCAAATGTCAGAAAATTCAAGAACTATTTAGGTCGAAATAATCTACTCCTTGACAAAATATCTTACTGCATGTTTTTTTTCTGCCAGACTGAATATATTTCCAAACGCAGAAAACCACGAAATACCTTAAGCTTCTGATGATTAAACTTGAAATGTTTGGGAAAGATGAGCAAATCACGAAAAAAACACCTCAAGTTTTCAATAGGATGACAACTGACACGGTGTTACAGATAAAACAACAAATACATTTCAACCATACACTGGAAACACCTGCTTCAAAGCAATAATAAATACCACATCAAAGCTGCTATTTCTACGGTTCACTACTATCGTTCAAGGTCTTCTGAAAAGAGGACTTGAAAATACAGTTAAAAATTTGAAAATTTAATTCACAAATGCACAGACACTGAATATATTATTTGAACGCAAATTTTGTATATGCTTTTTGAATGTATCGAACTTTTACAAGTAAATAGTGTAAAGATTATGGAATAAAGATTGTACGTGAACAAGTGGGACAGTTTTATGTGGAAAGCAGTATACAGTATCTAAAACACGATTACCTTACAGTTGCCACAGAAAACCTGAATAAAACAGTGGCACTCACTGAAACAGGAGATTAAAAAACGAATATATTTTGAGGCACCATCGGAATTCCAGCTTCTTGCTCTCAGTACAAAAATATACGACAATCAGCAGAACTCGGGATATTTCTGAGTGCCGATATTACATGCCAGGCAAGTTCGGGGCTTACTTGTATTTGGATTCAAGAACAAAAAATCGATCACATTCACTATGTCGGAATAAAAAACTAACAAAGGATGTTTACCCAAGTTAGCGAAGGCTGTCCAAACGTAGCACTTTTCGTTACACATTCAAATCAAGATAAATGAACAATATACAAAATTCGCGTTTTTTATTAACGGACAGGCTTAGTGATGCAACAGTGAACAAAATTAACAACTTATAGCCCCGACTTCTTGGCTTGGTGATAAAAATGAGCCGCTTTTGCGTTGACTTTTAGAAATTGATGTATGGTCAGTTTCTAACAGTAACTGTCAAGCATGCCAGCATAAAAAAACAATCAGCCAATCGCGTTTCGAATTGCACCGATCCGCAGACCCAAGCATAGCCAATACTTGTACCTATAGAAACAGGATATTCAGACTGTTACACAACTCTCAGCTTTACAAGTGAGCATCATTACGGAACACGTTAGTAAAACAAGAGACACAGTTAAAGATATTTTCGATGCGTTATGGCTGGAAATGTGTTCGTGGCGGGAAGGCATCATGTTTAGTTTAACATTTCGTTACTTGTAAAATCACATTTGAACAAGGAAAGAGTTTCACTAATAAAACAAAGGGAAGACAGCAACTACGGTTCTGACAAAAAACGCATTCGCATAAACTTCAGTAGTATACCTACAAGTTCTGGGCTAGAGCTTTTCAGTGTCCAAGACGACAAGCATTTCTTGCAACTTAATCTTTTTTCATTAAGCCCGCATAAGGAAAAAATTACGCTTCAGAGAATAGAAACAAAAAACACAATTTACAAAACCAACTCATTAAGAGGTTATAGAAAAGAAGTGTTGCAAAATTTAATACAAAAAATAAGTCTGCATAAAACCGCAGTAATCTCCAAATGTACACGCAAGGCGGAGTCACCCCTTGTGGCAAAGTCCAGCAACATGCACTCGAGATGAAATGGCAAATTTAAACTTGCGGTTTTGCCGAAATGCTTGGTATGAAATAAACAGACGATTTGCTTTGACGCTTCACAGTTGCAGAAAATTTTAATCGTTTTTACAAATGTTTTAGCAAACCTGGACTTCTCGAGTACGGCGAAAACAAACAAAATTTCGCTTGGGTGAAGTTGCCTTTACGATCAATGATAGTTTGGGTGATTTTTCGGTCATAGAAATGACCGAAAGGAATTTATTCATTTCGATCAGAATGTCTGAAAATATAGGATAATGAACACTGTTATGGCTAGTTTTGATACAACTGTGAGACAAATGACCCAAATGTTTCAGTGACCAAAATGTCTCAGAGAAAAAAAACGGATGGCATTATTTATGTGATTAAGCAGGTATGACTCTTTTTACCGCTCCACTTGACAGCGCGCCTGATCATACTTATACGAGTTGATAAGATGACTTTCAGTCCATAGTGCAAATGCCGAGGTAGACTGAGTTTGGGTTAACAACATATACAAATTAAATTTCACGTTTGAGTTTTACCATATATCGAAAAAATTTCTAACGCTTTCCTACTGAACAACTCTTTGTTTAAAACCCTGGTAAAGCCTTCTTGCTCACTACTTTTGTGGATGAGAAACCATAAGTGTCCACGGATATACGACCGAATTTTGCCTTATCTCGGTGACTCTAACGCAGCACTTTTTAACAAATCTGTTGAATCCCCATATAGCTAGATTGGATCGAAGAAATGACCACAGTCTACGTCCACACGTACCTACGGTGAAAACCAGTTAATCGAGGGTATATTTACGTGGCAAAAACAAAACTTTAAGAAAACTGAAAAGAGTTAGTTGTGCCAATTATTGTAATAACATAGTAAAAGGTTGAGTAAAACCTGCAACCCCATATGTTGGACTAACATTTAAACAGCAGTAAAGTTATATCAGTCCCGTCCGAAGAAGAAGCCAGCACTAAACTATGTGGCACACTTTTACAAAAAACTTCTCAAAAAAATAGGCTCACGAACTTGATGAAGTCAGGCTTCCAACAATGTTGGTCTCTTCACACATCAAGCTCCACAGTGTCGATAAAATGCAAGACACTTTAAATACATTGCGAAAACAAACACACCGCACACACAGAAGGATATGCACCAGTGGCGTACGCAGACAATTTCCGATGGGAGGGCCAAAGGGGCCATGCCTCCCCTTAATTTTGTAGAAAATATAGTCATTTTGTGCTTTGAGAGGCATTTTTCTAAACAAAATAGTGTTATTCGCCTAAAATTAAACATTTTGGTATACACTGCCGAAAACTGTTTATACATTTTTTATTTTTAGGGTCTGAGG
>JGI24158J21664_10002297_pt1 | contig 22988 bp, 14 predicted proteins | sample Ectturendosymbi3_FD_21664 | JGI IMG/M metagenome (IMG submission 21664)
GCTCCTGCGAAAATCTGCTGTTGTGTCGTAAATGTGTTCAATTTTAAACGATTCTCACCGATATCTCAGTACCGTAATGACGTCAGGCTATAGAAACAACCATCTTCGGTTAATCCGGATCTTCGCCCAAACCGGATAAAATCGTCGGTCAAATCGAATCCGGATTAACCGAGGTTTACTGTACCTACAAACCAATACATACCATTCCTACCTACCGCATGCAGGTGCATCTCACATTTTTCCAGAAAAAACTGATTTCGGAGAACGCTCCACTGTTCCATCTTCAGCCACTACCCCAATTGAGAATTCGTCTTGGATCATTGAAATGCAAGGTAAAAATAGTTCTTAAAATTTTGAATGTTGAACAAAAACAAAGCGCAGAAATGCCAAAAAAGTTTTGCAACACTCGGCAGCCAATAATTGCTTGCACTTCAAACCTAATCCAATACTTTTGGCTGACGTAATCGAACTAGAGCTTTGCAGAAATTTATGCAAAACTGTTTTTGCAAACTCTTGTTTTGGGTATGGCTCGTCGCGACCATTCAAAATTGACGCGGTTGGATAAATGATCAGTGGAGGGACAAGCCTTTCTAAAAGAATTTATCAAAGCAAGTAGACACAACATTGTAGATGTTTAACTGCTACAGCAGCTCTATGTACATCCGACGCGTTTTGGATCAAATGGCTGTGTCATTGCCCAAAACCGTAAAAGTAAATCAATCGTTGTCAAAGTAATTCCTATCAGAATGGTTTGTAAGTGACAGAGGGTTTTTGAAAACATTGCAGTTCTCACTGTTTAATACAGCACTGCGTTCGGAGCCAAATGTTTCTAGTGGACTCAGGTTTTTTTTAAAGAAAAATGTTAGGTACTCGGTATAGACCTGCAGGGACCCGATTTTCTCTGATTCTAGGGACTCGATGATAATTTTCTCTGATTTTAGAGATCCGATTTTCAATTCTAGGGACCCGAATTGGGTCCATAAAACACCTTAAAAAAAACCTGAGTAGACTTAAATCCTTAGACTGAGAAGGCTGCTTCATGGAATTCATTCGGCCAGACTGTTTTGTGGTAGTCTCGAGAGAAGATTGATATTCAAACAGCGCAACGATTGCCGATAAAGCACGTTTTTCCCGAGTGTATGTTATCCAAGGGCCTATGCTGGTCTCGGGAAATTGTTGACAATACACTTGACAAGTCAAACTCTAACGAATCCACGGTAGCGTGGTGCGGTTATCAGAATTGTAAGTTTACCTCTTGGGTTTTCCTCCGCATGCGTTTGTTTTTGATCACCATGGCGTGCTTTGCAAGCGCCACTGATACCAACTGAACCACGCGGAAATGAACAAGAGTGTGAAATTTCTCGCAGTTGACCAAACAGGCAGATCGTTCTGGGACAACGGAAGAGGTATCGCGATCATAGCTGCGCTCATCGGCCTCATTCCCCTGGCATTGTTCCTGGCACTGCTGCTTAGGAACACCAGCTGCAGAAATGCGCTTAAAAAGAAGCTATGCAGCAAGGCTGATAAGGCTGCGAAAGATTCAGGGAAGGCATCCGGGTCACAAGAGACGACTGTCGAGTGGAAGAGCGCAGAAAAGAACGATGATACGTCACTGTGCAAAGATCAGAGCACACCTCAGGTATAATTTTATAAAGGGGAATTCCCGCATAGTTTTTTCTGCGCGCTTTTGTTTTCACNTTATGAAAGTTACACACCATCTACCACTCGGTTTTCCACTAATGCTTGATTTTAAAGNGTTTCAAACATTTTTTCTTCTTTATCGTATGTGCAGTATCACTTTCCCTAACTGCAATAGTTTGTCATTTTTATTGTTCCTCTGCCATGTTCAAAACAACTGGTGGTTTTGGGGTTTAAGAAAGAACGAGCGTGTGAGCTTGATACCTTGTGCTTAACTATTTTGAAAAGTAAGCAGTTAATCAACCCATACTAAAACTTTCGCATGTTCAGAAGTGTTCAGAATACGTCAACGACGAACACTGTCGACAAATGTTCCCGTTTATTGGCGATGATGAATGGAATTTGTTGCAAATGAGTCAAGTTGACCGAAACAAGTGAGTAACATTTGAAATTTCAGACAACTTGTACCGCGTTGCCAAGTTGCGTGTTTTTGCACGGCTGGCTGTTTCCATGATAACAAATCTCCGAAATAAGTGTTTGTTGTCACTTTTCGGACACAATATAGTCAGGGATGTGGAATATATTTGATAAACTCTCGTGTTTTCTGGAAGCCCTAGTTTAATTCAGAGTTGGAAAAGTCTTCATTAGCAACATTTTTCATGGCTCAGTAGTATTGGAGTTTTCTTTGCTGTTAACATTCATGTTTTCCTCTTTGCTGATTCTTTACTGAAGAGATGGGGATTCCCCGTGCAGGTGGTTGCGCGAACTTTCTCTGCGGTTAACTCCAAAGAGACTGTACGTATGGGTCAACTTTTCTTCTCTTCCCAAACCAAGAAATGATAAGTTTGCAGTTAATTTTCGAAAAACGAAAAAAGTTCCGTTGTTTTGTGAGGCCAGTTGCATAGCGAAGTGTCAGCAAAGCACAAGAACCAAAATATTTACATTCTACCGGGCGCTGTCGTGCTGTAGTTGAAATGTCGAAGCTGTCAGTTGGATCAATTTTTAATTTAAAACTTGTACATTTATGATATTTAGAGACGACTGCTTTAAACCGAGGTAAGGTTCAGCACAAATCTTGAAGATTCTGAACAAAGTTTCCATTATTATGGATTAGACAGTTTTAAACTCTGTATTTCAATGGTTTTAATAGAGCTTGCAAAACAATTTATTTGGAATACATATTAATGTCTCTTGTTTCATCTTTCACTTCTTTTTAATCACAGGTTATTGAAAGGTATTTATGAAAATACCGATTATTTTCAGTTTTTTGAAATCTTTGAAAGTTGTCCTCCACTGCGGGAACTACAAAGTAGTGTAGGCTACGTAAAAATGCACTGATTGATGACGTAGACACACTTCAATGACCATGCTGTTTGCTCATTTGATTGGATTACAAACAAACCTGTTTTATTAATTCAACAAAATTTGTTGGTGATTGTGTCCTATAACAGGCCTGTGGCTTTGTAAGCTTTTCAGACGAACAGTTAGTGAATATTTCCCACTGTTTTGTAGGAATGCAAAATTCTTCTCAAAAAGTTAAAAGAAGAATTTGATTTCACATTTCTTTTTCTATCTGGAGCACGTTGTTGCGCATAGCAACGTGCGGTATTTTAGCACAAATATAAAAATAGTGCCACAAAATTTACTTGAAAGAAACATATTGAAAGCGTTAATTTTCCTGACGGTTTCATCTCGACTCAAGTTTTTTAAACATCCAGCTGAAATTCGGTAACGATCTTTCATCTGCATCCTATAGTTGCTTGACAATTGGTTTTGTCAAAATCTTACACCCAGAAGCTTTGGCTCAAATTGAAATTATTCTTTATTGTAGACATTTTATCACTGATTTTCTAACGAAATCATTGATAATTTTGATCAGATTTCGTAAAAAGTTTTGCGTTTGAAGACCAATTGTTTTTATTGATCAATTTTCAACAAATGAAGCATGAATTGAAGGTGTCAGTTCAAAAATACGGCACCTTGCGTAGGACATTTGCTCTGACATTTTATTTAATAGTAAGTTTTCATCTAACAACTACATAGTAAAGAAACAAACTTTTCAATAAACCCGTCTGTCGTCTGTGACGAACAGTTTAGATTCTACTAGCTATGTTCTTTGAAAAAAGAGTTTAACCCTTTATCTATCCGGCCTGTGATATTCTTTTCAAATCTTGTTGGCCTGAAGAAAAACCAATAGTACGGCATACGTTTGCAATGTGCTATGCTTGATTTCATTCGTTTTTTATGAAACTGCATCACTTCCATATTCGAGTGACTTGCCAATCCCTTGAAATTTGGATGTCGACTTCAATATGTATTTTATTCGCATGCTTCTTCATTCAAATATCCCCGACGTTGTTTAAATTCTCCTCTGCAATTTCTTTCAACGTGCGCAGACACTTCGCATCGTCCTTTTTTATGCTGTGGCAAAGAGTAACAAGGGCGTCTCACATTCGACAGGGTCAAATGCGAGGTCGAATATTCGATGCCCATAGTTTTGGGAACCGGAAATTTCGGCCACGTCTACCGCGGGGAGTTCACCAAAAGGGATGGAACAAAGCAGCTTTGCGCAGTTAAACGTCTTAACGGTGAGAAAACGGTTAACGATTTGTTACCACGCAATCGAGGATTCTGATTGGGCAAGCGTTGCCAATAAAAAAATGTTTTTTGTCTTCGCGCGAAGCAAAAATTCTTCTTACATGAATAAAAAATCAGTGATATTATTAACTTTCCAGCAATGTCCAATTATAAGATCGTGTAATAATTAGCGCAATTACTGGCTCGCGCTCCAAGTGGAAGTAAATCGGCTTCAAACGGTTGACATAAATATATCTTCAAAGGAAACGTAGGCATCACTCCAACATGAGTCAAGTTCAGGAACGGACCTGAAAGTTTGCTTTGGTGAACATAATTTCTTATTTTAAGGACTGTGGACCTCTAAAATATTATGAAAGCTGTTGAACAATACACGGAAGACAATGGCCAATGCCAGAGACCTTTGACCTTTATCCGAATTTCTGCCATAGTGCGAAATTGATAGCAGTTTGCTCTGATACAAAAGAAATTGGTTGGATTGAATGCAACTTCAATGAACATGCAACGTTTCCTTTAAAGCTTGTGGTTGCAGAAAATGAAAATATTTTGTGCTGAGAAATTGCTGCCATTTTCTGGTTTCACCGCCATTTTTGTACGTTGTATTTGGGTGTATATGATCAGCTACAGCTGCGAAATCACAAAAGCTCCAAGTCCTTTAAAAACTGTTTATGACTCAAGACGTTTCAAACGCACGTTTCTATTTAAAGCTCATTTTTCCGTTTCTGTTCTACCAGTTTTTCGTATGCTGCTGGTATTTACCTGCTTTATCCTCTGGTGTCGTTGTCAAATTACAGCAGCTATTTGCAAAAACACATCGTTTGCCTGAACATTCCAGGCCTTGGGGCAATACATGCAATTAACCTGTAAATAAACGACGAAACACCTTTGATCGCTTTTGAATATATAGGACAACATGCCACTACCTGCTAATAGCTGTTTTCGAAGAATCTTTCAAAATTACCAGACTATTTTGAGTATACAAAAAGTCCGAAATCGTGTTCACCGCGAAATGGCAGTCGTGACAGAAAAGCAAGATATCCATCATAATTACCTTACCTCGTGAATTCTTTCCACTTACTGCTTGTTCATTTTTTTCAGATGGATACAAGCGACAGGACTTGGGTCATTTTCTGATGGAAGCCATCACGATGTTGAAAGCAGGACGACACTGCAACGTGGTTGCTTTGATGGGCAGCGTTCTGCTGGACGCAGTCTCCGATGCTGTGAGTTTCTATCTCATCGTAAGCGATATTGCGATGTCACCTAAAACAGTTTGGAGTGCGACCGCTGTGCATTTCTACTGACAAAATTCTACGGTTGTGAAGATTCCCCGCGCCAACTTTACTCCATTTTTCCAAAACTCACAGCAACTGATCCAAACCATCCCGGGGCACTGCATCTAGGCATCTCTTCTATGTTTACTGTATTGGAATGCCCCTGGTTTTTACATGACACAAGCAGTACAGGATTATTAACAATAGTAGCAAATGTTGCAATTGCTGCGGGTCCCGCGGCCCTTCGTGTGAAATTTGCTCTTTATTGCATGCAAGGATGGATATTAGAATTTCAGTTCCCGAGTCAAACTCTCAGAAAAGGGCCCCTATAATTTACACATGCTAGACAAAAATTTTATTCGCTGCAAGCAAGGCAAATTTTTCATTTTGCTTGGAATTTGCTCCTGCGTGAAAGTCTATCTCACATTGTAAAGCTTGAAGTTACTAGTTTTTAACTTGTTCTTTATCTACAAATTAAATTTGTTGAGGGGCCCATTTTGGCGCATTTGCGCATAATTTTGCTTATTTTGCCAAACATATGTCTTGCTTCAGAGCTTATTAAATGTGGCTCTATAGTGATTAATAAGCCTTTTAACAAAACAATGCAAAAATAAAGCGCGAAACCCTCAAAAGGGGGCCCTCATGGCATCTCTGAAAAAATGCGGACGCAGGCGACCGTCTCGTTAGCCTCCGCTAAAATCCACACCTGATTATATGTATAGAATTTTAAAAATCTCATTGACAGCCCTGAATTTGGTATCTATTTACTGGCCTTTGGGTAGTGTACTTGGAGTCTTCTTTTACAAATTTGGGAAATAATTCGCGAACTTATTTATCTCTCATATTAACCAACTGTAGTGGAGAACGGTCATTTTCTAAACTTAAGCTGGTAGAATGAACAAACGAGCACCATTAGAAAGAAACAAGCTGAGCAGCCTGATTCTAAAGAGTATAGAGCATGAACATCTACGTGAAATAGACAGTACCAGTTTCATAAACAAATTCGCTGTGGAAACTCTAGAAATCACAATCTTAAGCAGTAGGTTTGCTGCTTTTGTCAATCAACTTCGGCACATACTGAGACTACACTGTTTAGATATAGCAACGATCAAATTTCTTGATGAGTCTCGAAGCATTATTTAGTGCTTTCGTACTGTACTTGTCTGCTGTCGAGTAATGTTTCCTTCTTAGTAAAAAGATACGTATATATGTTTTTTGTAAAAAAATAGATGTACCGCATAATGTCTACCAGTTACTATTTAAGATCAGGTTTTACGTACTTACGAAATTCATTATGCCTAATTGCTGTCACATGGAAGCTCAGAGAATTTATGATTTAACAGTTTTTACTTGTTCAAGTGTATTTTTAACTTACGGCCTCGCGCTGTCAATATGCTACAAGCCCCGCGCTGTGTTAATCTGACACTGGACACGATGTTTTCGCAATGGAGGAAACTTTACGAACTTTTTTCAAGGGTATGGTTTCCACAGAAAAAAGTGTATTTTTCAGTGAAGGTGACTGTTCCTTGAGCTTGCCTTGTTTTCGACTTCGCGTAATCGCTTTGTCTAAAACCGGTATCGCTCTGTTTGTCGTTGGCCTCTTCAAACAGACCGGGCGTTGTCATCGCCGTGAATTACAACTATGAGATGCAACAAACGTTTTATTGACATATGCAGTAGAAGATTTGTTTGCTAAACCTATTTTGTCGCGACTTAAATATCACTTGAAATTATGTGGCAACACTGGCTTGGACCGTAACTCGCAGTGACAACAACTGGTTTTCAGATGCTTACTGCCGGAGCAATGCTAATCCTGCCAATCAGCATCGCTTTTATTAAATTGATAATGATTTGATTCATGCACGTAAGCGAGCAGCATTTCAGTCTTTACGTTTCAACCTGGCAGATTTTAACTTGCCGGATTCAAAACAAATAGAAAAAATGAATTAATTAATAAACTGTTGTGCTTTGTTTTTGTTGTAGAAACACTAATGATGCTCGCTTAAGGTGAAATTTATATAGATGCGCATTTTAACAGTGAGCTGACTTACTTCGCCTCTTCAAATTCTGAAAGAAAATGCTTTGTTCTTAAATCGTTTACTGGCAGTTCTTCATTTGGTTGACTGCTGACAAGCGAGGTAAACAAAAGTAATGACTCGAACATGCACTTCGTTGTTTCAAAAAAAAGAAAAATTTGTCGGGCAATTGCTATGCTGCGAATGCACGTGTGCTCTGTAATTACAACACTAACCAAACCTTCGCTGGTGTGTGGTCAGGGCTGTTTTACACAGCATGGCAGTCCATAAGCGTAGGAGACCAAAACAATCTGGTGAGCTGCAGTGTTTTGCCCGAAAGAGTATGTTCATGCCCAAAATGTGCATTTTCAAAACACTTTGCAGTTTAACTTCTTAATGTAAATAAAAGACACATCCAATACATTTTTCACTGCATTAAATACCAGAAAAGAGCGAAATTGATGAAAATATATTTCAAAAAATTACAATTTTGGTACACAATTTTTTTCCGTGTTTGAAACGATTTTTGTCTGGAAAAAATTAGTTGATTGGGCCACAGCCCTCTCCGCACCTACACCTCCTACGCCTACAGTATGTAGCAGTCAAAGTGGAAGCTGCTTGTGCGAGAAACTGCGTGAATAAAATCCAGTTTTTGGCGAAGTCAAAAAGGAATTGCCTTTCTTTTTTAAACTGCAGAGCAACAGCGACGACACGGTTCGCCGACCACCAATCTTGTTGATGGAAATTGCCTGTGGAGGAAATCTTAAAAATTTTCTTCAAGAACACAGGTTTGCTTTTGGAATGCTCTTGAAAATGGTGCAGACATGATATTTTTGTTCTGCATGGAAATGGGTTCCCAGCCGACAGACAATGCACGTTTTGTATTAATTCATTTACCAAAAGTGTGAGCCCCTTCATGTAGACGCAAAGCTTAGGAGAGAAACAACACAGAAGCTCGTAGACACGAAGCTGCTTTTTTACAAAACTTCATCTTTCTCAAATAAACACCTACGTTTAAAAACCAGTAATCCAAAGCCAAGGTGTACCCTTTCAAAGCGCCGGATTAAAAATCGATTCACAGTCAAGCAGTCAATCACTCAGAGGATTTGCTATTTCCAAAATGCTGTTCGGAAGTGCTTCAACCATGGGCGTAGCTAGGGGCTGCAGGGGGACCAAGGCCCCCTGGATTTTGAAATTTTATATTTTCCTATTATATTTTCATTGGCCCACCCCTGGAAAATATCCTTCCGACGTCCATGGCTCGAACAAATGACGGATTGCCGCCACATTAAATCAAATAAAATCACGTAGAAAAACATTTAAACGTTTTGTGATAGTAGTTATTTAATCCCTTCTTGCGATTAAGACTCGCATGTGTTGTCATTTTGTGACACTGACATTTTTCTATTTATCAGGTTTGCCAACGGTAAGTCCGAAAAAAGAAATGGCGTCTTAAACCACATTGACGGTGAAGGAGATTTCCTCGTAGGAAAGGATATTATGTACAAGGACCTTGTCTCCTTTGCATATCAAGCTGCAAAGGGCATGGAACATTTGGCTTGTTGCAATGTAAGCTACTTGGTGATTGGTCGATATGCTGCACGGTTTCTTGATTTGAATATATTGGGTAACTAAAAACGACTAATTTTGTTTTTTTTACGTCCTCAAGTTATGATGTTGCCAGGCCCCTCCATTTACAACTGGTGCCCCGATTTTTGATGAAAGGCTTTTATAGTAAAATTTGCATTCGGAAACTTCTTTATTTTGATCTTAATTGGTCGCAATTTTATTTTCTCTATTTGTTTTTCGTACAAGCTGCGTTTTGATATATCGGTTTGGATTGCATTTATGTTTGTTGCCCCTTATTTTGCTGTTTGACGCATTCAAAAACAAAATTGGTGACGCATCAGACAGACCACGTACTGCATGCATCATTCGTTCTCATATAAAATGTTATCTCACGATTGTAACGTCACGCTGCACAATTGACCAAAGACAAAAAATTAACAAAATTGTGGAGTATCTAGATGCAGAGGTGGTACTCCTTTTGGAAAGTTGATTAACTTGTTTTTTATCTAATTTTTCTTGGAATGGATTTTCCAGCATTGAATTATGAAATTGTAAGTCAAAATGGGTAGGAGAATTTTGAAACAGCTGCGATTTTACAAGCACTTCTCCTCTGCTCTAGTTTATTCACCAATCTTTAGCTTTAATCAACACTAGGTTTAATTTCAGTCTTGCTTTGGATAAAATGCGAATGGGCATTGAACGCCACTTGATATGTTAAAAGTTACTTGGAACTGTACCTCACTTGGTTCCAGATCATCCACCGAGACCTGGCTGCAAGAAATGTCCTACTGACGTCAGAAAGAGTCATCAAAATTGCTGACTTCGGTCTTTCGAAACACATAAGAAGCTTGCAACAAGAATATTACCGAGTTCACAGCCCGTCGGTAAGCGCTGCGCCTAACATGCGATGTTCCAGGTTTTTCGAAAGCATCTTCAAAATATCTTCCAAAATCGTCAAGCCTTAGAGCAAACTCATCGTGATTATGCTGACTCAACTTATTTTGGAAAGACTGGCTGCTATACACCAGCACAATCATCTTGCCCAAAACCCAGGTTGCAACATGACACTTTTTTTAATTGTATGTACGATGACCCCTTACACGTAGAACAGTTTGTGTTACGATACAAGAGTGACTGGTCCTCACTCCTCACATAAGAAAAAAGCTTGTAATGGCAGCCGATTCTTAAAAATTCACGTGCACGACACTTTGAGCTCAAAAAACAATCGGCCGTTTACCCAGGGAACCCAGCCGCTTGACTGATTGCGAAATTACAGTATGTAGGTCGGTGGTGTACAACATTTTCTCTACTGCCGGCCGCATTGCGTTTATTTTTATGAACTACGACCGCCATGAATTAAAGATGCTTATATTTTTTGCTTTGTTTCTATTCTGCTTCCGCACACCGAGCCTGCTTTCGCACGTCTGTTTGGCTGTCTTTCTACTAAGTACCCTCACACAGTAGACACAGGTTTATCAATGCACGGCCGCCAAAACTTATATTTTAAATTACATGTGTACTGCCGCATAAATTTTTATCAAACGCCCCAGGTTGTGTCCCCCTGATGTAGGTGGAAGAAGAGAATCAGTTTTTTTTTCATTAACAGCCGCAGTAACCTGCTGTTGGTGTTACAATGTGCGCATTTTTCTGTTTTGAATTCATGTTTTGTGTCTCATCTGTGCTTTTACAATTCGGTAAACACTGAATATAGGCTGGGCTTGATTAGGTGACTGGTTTGGGTCGTCTTTCGCCCGACCTGTGCTGACTGTTTGATTGTTGTTGCAAAATGAATCAGTTGTTATGATAACGCCTACAACACAAGCATGAGTTGACTTACTGGGCGCAGCACCATGGCACAATTGCAGATATCACCAAACGACAGTCCGTGCCCATTCACTGCTGACATAAAACAACAACCCAGCAACGCTTTGACCCGCGGCAAAACGTGTTCATTAACTTCATGAAAATGTCATGGAGAACCTGGCACTTATGTTTCTGGTTATTTACGAACGTCCAGGAGGACGTAATGGGCTTGGAGAAGGATATGACGTCTAAACCGCGTAACGCGAATTTTCAGCATTTTAGAAACATATTACGCGGTGCTTTTCTTAAAAGTTCCTTTCTATTATTTTCATGAGGTGCGTTTGTGCAGATGACGCCGGCGAAGTGGACAGCGCCTGAAGCTCTGTGGGAAAACAAGTTTTCTTCCAAATCAGACGTGTGAGTTTAATGTAATGCGCAACGACGGTGGACAGAGTTTTCTCAGCAAAAAAATTAACCTTTTTTGTGTGTAAGGAAAGTCTGTGGCATAGTTTAGTTTTGTTAATTGTTACCACCTCCACTTCGCACTAAGAACATTTTGACTTATCAGCAACGAGTGATTTCGATGTAACACAACTGACACTTTTCACGCAGTTGGTCGTACGGTGTGCTTGTGTGGGAAATCTTCTCGTTGGGTTGTGCACCATATCCAGGAATCCACATAGGCCAGCTGTACCGTAAGCTGGCATCGGGCTATCGGTTGGACAAGCCTGATCTGGCAAATGATATGACGTGAGTCCAGTTTGTCTCAATTGTGATGTGAAAGTCATATTTCAAACATGAAGGCTGCAATCATATTGTGTGTGTGAGAACAACCACAGCTTGAAAGGCTGGCTTAGTAACCATTACATACTCGGTGTGTGATCTTGAAATTCTTGGTTCGCATGCGTAGTATCTCTAACAACTCGACTGGGCGCAAAACTAATTAGGTTCTTGAAGGGCAATCCAACATTTTGGCAAGAGTCAATGCATTGCTTCACCAAGAGTCAATGCATTGCTGTTCCAATAATGTATATATATTTTTACCTGCGCCAGTGTTGTGGCGCGTTTGCAATTTAACAGCCTTAGTATCAAAAAGCACTATTTTTCGCCATCTGGATAAGTCATTTAGTTTCCGTTATTAGCCTACCTGTCCTCTTCAACATAGTTACGCAGAGATCTGTCATTCCAATAAACGTCCTGTAATGAGCGCAAAATCATTTATTCGGAGCCGGCTGTCCCGCGTCTGTATTTACCGTGTAGTGTAAGAGCAGAAACTCGCGCGCAGTTGCTGTTTCACTGCATTCGGCCGTCTGTATTTACTCTTATGTCTCTTTGCTATGGTTAACACAGGTACAGAATCCTGAACCGTTGCTGGGCGTGGGAGCCCGACAGACGACCCGACTTCAAAGACCTTTCGTCGTTCTTTGACGGCTCACTCGCTTCAGTTGCGAAGGTACGTCTAGCAAGTAATCATTTTCGATACCCCGCACGACTTCCACTTACAAAACCGCCTCGTCAAGCGTCTTTCACTCTTTTTAGGAAGGGCGAAAACCCAGTGACACTTCCAAAATCTTTTCAGTGCAGTTTAAGGAACAAATGCCACGTGACTGCTGTTACAGTCATATTTGGCCGCACATGGATGTCACGTCAGAATCACTCCTGTCTGAGTCACCATGAACAAAGAATTACGAGCTCTAAAGATAAATATCAGAACTGAGATGTTGATGGCACTGTATTACATTTTTTAGGTTAGTGCGTTAGTTAAAGTTCGCCTGAATGTACTCATCACAGCAGCAGAGAAAGTTAATGGTTCGATTCCTATTTCGATCTACATCTTTAGGGCGCCAGCAGCTTGACTGAGACACTGCCACAGTCTCAACAAAGATACACTTTCTATTCCAAGTACTGTAGTGTTAGAGATATAAATCTAGCCTAGATTCTAGGTAGTCACCTTCACGAACTACACGTCTCAGAAAAGGAATCAGATCAGGACAGAAATTTTGGCTGCGTGAATCTCTCTCGTCTGATGCAGCTACACAACAAAAAGTATTTTACAGCAAAGTATGCACGGTGACTAACAGGCTTGAAACGCAGTTGCATGCAGAAAGAAAAAATTTGTTTTATTTAATTTGATCTCATGTTTGATCTCATCAGAATTTTAGTTTGATCTTAGCAAACTATGCAAATGTACTGAAAGCGTTCGAATCCTACCTCCAATGGCAACGACTGTTTGGCATCTTTAACCACTCCGTAATTGTGATTTCATAGGCATGTTTTTAGTGCCAACGGAACAACGATAGAAATCAGAAAACTAGTAAACATTTTTGCACAAAGGTGTCAGTGGACTTTGGAAATCTCCCAGCACGCAGTATAGACGTGATAAAGTGGCACCGTGGACCACCTGCATCAAAAATGTCAAATTTAAGATTATCACAATAAGGACAGGTTTTCAGTTACTTGCAGTACGGCCAAAACTTGAGCTGGGCTGCACAAAACCTTCGACAAATCTTGAAGCAATCGTTGTTGTCTTTGCAGTATATCGACCTCAATCAGCGCTTGGACTCGTTCTCAACTACAACCAGTACCGAGTTTTACGCGAAAGGTAATTCCGAGCTCGGTTCAGATTCAGTGTTCGACTATAACAGTTCCATGTACACTGCGCGTGACTTGCCATCGATGAGCCAGGATTCGGCCTGCTTCACCGGGGCTTCTAATCATACGCTCGAGCGCGACCTCTTCCGACGGGAAAAATTCACTTTCAGCGAACTGGCCAACCCGCTCTATGAAGGCGACGAGCAGGCCAATGGTAAGTGCAGCTGGTCAAGGACGATTCACGCAAATTTGGAAGAGAATTATAATTAATCCAAACCTGCCAATTAAAGATTGACTTTAACGGTAAAATTGACGCAGTTACGACTCACGCGTAGAGTTAATTCTTGGCATGTTGCTGGGAATGTAAAGTCACGACTTTGCACACTTCAACTCATTATTTACGGGTTTTGTGTTCAGAACTGGATTCATCCGATCCAGAATCGGTTTCATCAGATTGACACCATCTTCACAATGCGACTTGCGATTTTCTAACCCCACGCTACCTGGCAACCTTCAAGTACACAATCTTTATCAAAAACTGCTCGTTTTTATTTTGTCAAATCGTTGTTCATTTTGCTCGCAATAAAAAAAGAAAAACAAAAAGAACACAGTAACAGGAATTTTTTATCCGAGTTTGACAAAATTTGGCAACGACTATAACAACCCAAGTACCAACAACATTTGCTGCGCGCTGTCGCAGACAGTGCAGTTGCAGGTAAAAAAATAAACAATTTCAAGTCGTACGGAAGCACAACAGTGAAACGGCAGTGGCTGGAAAAGAACGATTCTGGGATTCTGTCAATTGGCCAAGGTTTCCAACGCGATGACACATCGCTCACTTGAAGCAGCGTATTATTTGCAACGAACTTTAACCGATGTCGGAACATCTACCAAATAACAACAACCACAACTGCACAAGAGTATAAGTATGCGTACTGACGTATATGCGAGTTGACGCATCGAACCGTGACGTAAACGGCAGGGTACTGCAGCGATGTAATGGTTAGCGAGACACCAAACCGAGGTGATGGGCATTTATTCGCGACGGCAAGGCAACAGCAGTAATCTGTTCCCGTTCTTCACAGATCGAATGTGCAAAACATGACGATTTCGATTTGAAAAAGAAGTCCCAAACACGTTTTGAATACAAAGCATCTGGCAACTTGGAGTGTACGGGCCAAAGCTGAAATAATTTCTAGTGGAGGCGGAAAATTATTTTAAAAACTAATCTCCATGCTTGAAAATGGTAATTGCGCACGGTGACGGGATAAATATCACGTAACACAATCGCAGTAAACGCGCTCTTACTGTGACGAGACAATTGCGTGGCAGAAGAAGCAAAGGTTTTATGTAGGCACTGAAGCAAGTAGAACCAGGGCAGTTCGTTCAGTATTTGACGCTTACAGAGCGTGAGTTGTCGTGCTCACGAGCAGAGGTAGGCAGAGAGCTGTGTTGGACCAGACCGGTGCAAACGACACACAAGAACACAGACACAGTTGTGTGTTGCGTGGCAACTGTGGCGATCTGCGGAGCGTTCGCGACAAACATAACATCACAACGTGACTTGTGAAACTTTTGCCAAACTATCGACGTCGACAAGAGGCGGAAGACGAAGAAAGGGGCGTGGCATGAAAATCGCCGACAGGGGCCGAAGGGGTGCAGTGCACCCGTAGCGGACCGGAAATGGAACTAATTCATTAACAAACGCCTTGGGCGTTTTTCGGAACGAGATGGATTTTCTCAAACATCACTGAAACTTGGCGCAACTGCCGCATTGTTTAATTCGCCAGAGATTTAGCGCAGTGACGTACGATCGCTTCTTCCACTCCCTCCACGCACCGAGGACACAGTGACGAGACCCCACCTCACCCGAGCAGTGCTCCCCTTATTGCTGCGGCTCGTAGTACCTGCTCCACAAGCGGACCTTGGGCGAGGGGGTCATGCTGCGGTTGGCGGGGGTACGTCCGGGCGAATACGCCGCTCCGGCCGGTGTGCGCTGGGGCGAGTAGGACACGTCGCGTGGGGGCGACCGGGCCAAGAACGACGTCGAGCCGCGGTGCATCAAGTCTTGCGTCATCCAACGGAAGTAGCCGCACACTGCAAGAAAACATCGAGATTCAAGTAACCAGGAACTGCTTAATGAAAACGTACTAACGTACAACGCTAAGTATGTAGGTTGGTCAGTGCTCATTAACACGCGCAGCTCGTGAGGTTTCTTCTGTCGCGAAAGTGAAGGGGTTGACATGTTTGTGGGCACGCCGTGCGCGGACGGGTGACATGTTTGCGGGCACGCCGCGTGCATACACGGGTGATATGTTTGCGGGCAGGCCGCGTGCATACACGGGTGATATGTTTGCGGACACGCCGCGTGCACCTACGGGTGATAGATTTGCGGGCACGAAGCGTGTACAGATGTTTGTGTACCATAAGCAACACGTACGGGATCGGGGAATTGAAACCTATGCACCATCAGTACACGAAAGCCGATCGCAAAGCCGCACCTTTTGTGTGCGTTGCTTGTTCACAATAATTAAAGGCAGGTTAGATGCAAATCGGCATCGTCGGAAATTTTCTTTTTTGCAGAAAATGTCAGAATTTTGCAAATCAGTGCTTGAACTGCCTGCAGCGATGAGTGGCAAGTCTCCATCGGTAAGGATGACACACACTCGAGGTGTGCACGGTTTAGATATTTCAGCAACGGTTACAAGCCGCGCCACAAACCAATGTCACCTGACACACGACGTCACGAATGAAGAGATTTCAATCGCGACTTGTCAAAGGTTTTAATCGTGACCTTGTGAACGAAAGGAACATCCATGCAAAAAGGAAAGCCCGTCTACGAGTGTGGAGAAAACACTGCGATGCTTAACTTAATCTAATCAACGAACCCCTGCAACATCCGGGGCATCCAACAGTTTCTAAACTGATGTCATGGTTACACCACGACGAGATATTACGTTTAATGGAGTCAACGGCCGATGTTGATGTACAAGTTAAATGCGTATCTACAGCTGAAAAAGCAGCAAATGTTAGCAATCGCTTGTGAACAACGTGACATCCTGTTTTCACTGCTCTATGTTGAGGCGTGTTGCGAGACGAAACGGTGGTAACAGCTCTTCATCCAGCACGATCAGCGAGCAATCACAAGCTTTCGAGAAAAGCTAAACGATAAGAATCAAAGTACAACAAACACAGAAACCAATGTAAACAGATAAACAATAAGCGAATGTGGTAGAACGCTGCAATACGTATATTTCAGGTATCGGTTCATCAACTATGCAATTCACACGTGCACGCGCGCACGAAATGCTCACTACCTTTTTTTTTCAAACGTAAGAACATTTTTTTGATATCAATCGCCAATCCATGTGCCCGTCAAAGCAAACAAGCCCCGTGTTAAAATCCCGACACGATGACCGTTGCTCGACGCTTGCACCGGCCCAGGATCCAGTCGAGCCGCCCGTGCCATCTCAATGTTTACACGAACGTGTCCTGACTTCTACAAAGTTATTTACCATCGTTTGGGCTAAGCACAGTCAGGTCAGTGTGTGGGGGTGGTTTTCGCATCGAGCGTGCCGCCAATCACAAGTGACGCAGACTGCACTGAAAAGAGGCAATCGTTTGGTTGTAACAGTCTGCCGCAACTCGTTAGGTGACCGCGAAATATTTGGTTGTAACAGTCATTGGGAAGTGTCATGGAACAAGAGCCGACATCTTTGAGCAGCGTTTTGGGGTAAACGCACGTTTTCACCGCGCAAACGGGAGCGAGCGAAGACGAACACCGACAGTTTATTAACATGTTCAAACAAACCTTGTCCTGCGTGGCAACTGCAAGAGTTCCACGACCCAGAGAAGGCCTGGACTTGTTTTTTTTTTCGCTGAGACATTTCGATCAGTTGTCCGAAACAGCTTAAAAACGTTCGGCAATTTTTTCGCTTTAGGACATTTTTGTACGACTGAAAAGGCTTTATGATCGAATTGACTTAATTTTTTTCCGGTCATTTAAAAACAAATTCGGCCAATTACCGAAAAAATGCCTGAACACCCCCGACTGCACACAGAAGGGTTGGCGTCGCAAATAAAAAGCGACAACGGGTTTAACGCGCATACTCACAGCCGAGTATGATGAGCGTCGTGATGACGACCGTGATCACAGTGTAGACCATCACGCGGTACGTGTCTTCGTAGAAGCCCAGCCAGGGATGGTGTTGCGGCGGACACTCCGTGCTCAACACGCTAAGGATGGAGTCGCCCTCGATCGACAGCTCGACGACCTGTAGCGGTAAAAACATTTTCGTAATTCAGCCGCACACAGGCGCTATTTACAGGAGTGAACAGCGCGTTTCAAGGTCAGAAACGCGGCAGCAGAAGTTTGACGTAAACAAACAGCAAATCGGTCGAATATGTGAAGACTTCTCATTCTTTAACCAGTAACTACTGTTTTGCCATAAGCGGCAAGTTACGACAGCATAAAATTTATAGAAAAAGTAGACGCAAGGCGCGAATTCACGCAGTGGTCACCTCGACTTGCGACGTGACTTCGGTGAACATCTTGACATGAGCGGTTTGTGAGCGCGCTTTCTCATCAGCGGCGAGCAGGTAGCATCGGGTCATGTAGCGCGAATGGTGGTCGAGGATGCGGACGGAAACGACAGACGGTTGGTCGGCAACGATCTGGATTTGGAGCACACATGCTGAGCGTTAGATTTTCTGTTGGAGGTTGTTAGCTCGAGAAGTGGACGGAATCAAGATTTCAATAATTTTTTTCCTAAAGCAGCAGAGATGATGCCCGGAAGAGCTAAAATGTGGTTTGCACACGACGTCGGTAGATGCAGTAACGTTAAGAACGATTCCAACACATCGCATTGCCCCGTGGGACGGCTTTCAATAAGCTTTGGTGGTTGGAAGATCTCTCGCACTCAAACAGAAAGCGCACAGGCCCATTACAAACGAGCCTTTCGTGTTTCAAAATAACCGCTTTTCCGCTGTAATGTCAATGGCGTTTTACCAGCCATCGATCAACGGCTTGAAATCAGTTACCAAGCAACGGTTCAGTTTGCACCCGCCGCGCAACTGAACCTGAGCATCGGAATTTCGCGGTGAAACAACCGCTGATCCCGAAAACCGAACGCGTTAAAAAGAGCTGCAATTCAAATTGCAAGGAATGAATATTACCAAAGCGGTGACATCTTCCCACCTACCTGCAAAGATCGCAAGACCAATCCGTTCGCGTTCACGCAAACTGTGACGTTTGAACCCGGTCTGAGCTTGTTGCTGGGTGCCTCGACGGTAAAACGCGTCGCGAAGGGGATTGTGACGTCACCCCCGCCGATACTTCCCGCGTCGCGGGACTTGGACGTGAGGCTGATCGTGACGACTTCGTCAGAAATGACGTCCTTGCGATTCGTGTCGTCATTTTCGATGACGCAAGCGTAATAGCCTTCGCAAAACATATGTTTCAAGTTTGCTTCCACGTGATGATCAAGCAACACAAAAGTAGTTAAGTTCATTTGCCAGCAGTGATAAGACAGCGACGCCCGGCGCATTGCTGGTGGGTGGGGGAGGGAGATCTCTTCGCACCATTGAAATTTGGTATTACGTGTTAAAAGCAGAGCCCGAACTTCTCGAGGTGCGCAAATGGCGTGGCATGAAAGCAGAACAAAAATGAACCTCAAACGAGACCGTTAAACATGAATGCTCGCAGCGCTTTGTACTAATCGAATGTTACTGCGGGAGGTCTCGAACTTTTATCGTTAAAAGCAATCCGCTTTCTGCCGGTATTTTGACGCCTCTTTTCTACGTTGGTCAAAGATTGATAAACTGTTTACACTTTTGACAAGTGTTCAAAACAATATGAAATTTCGCTGGCNAATAGTGGCTAGCTGAATTTTAATCTGTTAAGCCACAAAAAGTGGATGCTTGAAAATTTATGAAATTTTAAAAATTTCCGCAGAACTAATAAACAAAGTTCTCACCTTGGTCGTGGATATAACTGACTTGAGCAGTGAAGCGAGGGGTGTCCGTGTGCTCGAAGTGAACGGTGCAGAGAAGAAGAGACCGCGCGATCGCGTTCATCTCTTCGTCGGAACCATCGCATTCCGTGTCTGCATAGATTTGAGAAGTTAATCCGGAATAAAGTCGCCGTCGAAGTGAGAAGGTAAAGACGTACTTTACGACGAAGTTATAGGGAAGGTTACTTGAAAGGAAAGGCATGTACAACAAAATAGATTCGTTTTAGATATTGCAGGGGTGTTAAGAGCCTACCAATTAATCTAGGATGGCTAAGTTTACACGAGCTGATGTTTTGACATTTCCACGGCAATGAGCCTGCTTGAAAAAGTGCTAAGACATCGTCATCACTTTCGTAATTGCGCATCTTTCAAATCAGCGTTTCCAAGGTTACCCACTCATTGTGGTAAATCGACAGCACTTTCTGCGCGGGATCTGCCATGCAGTCTGTTATTTTCAATTCACAGAGAAAAGCTATAGCTATTTCTTTGTCGCCATTTTTCTTCGACAATTCTATACCCACTAATACCAACAGCACAAGTGTTCACCGATTAAAGCAAATCGCCAGCAACAGCAAAATTCAAACGTACTTGCGTCCTCGTGCTTCGGCGTCATATCCAGCGGAATGACGAAACTGTTACGTAGGTCGGTGATGAGCGCAGGCAGCTTGTTGCGTGCGAAGGACGCGGTGAAAGGTCGCGAAGTAACCTGCGCCGGATGATAGACCGGCCATGAAATGGTCGGGGTTGGAACGAACGGAAACTTCTAATGTCAGAAACTATACAGGAAACACTGATCTGTTCCGCACAGTTTATTACCTGAAGCTCGCTACACATCGAACCTCGAGGTTTCAGGTGGGTGAACGAACGATTTAATCCCCGCGGGCAAAAACGCTACACTGCGGCTCGCACGAAACGCTATTGAGAGACGAAGACGAACTGATTTACAATCAGTGGCGAAGCGGACCACGTTACCTGTTCGACCCACCAGCTTCTAGCACTGTGTTGTTACTCAGCGGGTACCACTACTACAGCTATGCGAACGTAAGGCACAATGGATGATTGTGAACAGCATGATCGCTAAGATTGCGAGGATGCTGAAAAAAGCTAATAGCTACTACTGAGGTCGCTGGTAAGGTCAAGCATTGTGACCGCAGCCATACCAGCGATAGCGATCTTTGCAATCTTGGACATAATTGCGCTCTTGACAACATCTCCCCTTTTCAGCTATATGATAATTTTGTTAATGTTTGTTATGCAATGAACTATAACATCAAACCATTCAAGCAATCTTGATTATATCTTCATTTGCGATCTTAGTCATCTTCTAACGATCTTAGAAACCTTGCGGTGTTTACGTTTTGATCATCGCGCAGATAGCAGATAAACTGAGATGCGTAACGAAAAAGCATGTGAGCCGGCAATCCGTCGCAACGCCAATCAGCTTCAAATTCCTTCCAGCAGAGCTGCCCAACCACAAGAACGAGGCCAGATTTTCGCGGTACTGTTAAAAGCTAGCAAAAAGCAATCAACCCCTTTCGCTGATGGTTCGTTCAAATTATCTAGCGAAGCCGCAAGTTCGGATAAAAAATGTTCGTGCATCGCACAACCGCGTGGAAATCAAACAGAAACTGAAGCGAACCGACCAGTCAAGTCCACGTCCGATATCTTGAGACAGTGCGTGGGGTGTTGCACCAAGTTAAGCTTGGTACCAACGATCAACTACAATCGAAACACTACGAGCGCGCACAAGACGAACACCTACTTGTGTTCGTCCAGTGAAGCTAGACGTCGTGTACGTGACGTCGACCACGGCGGCGCTGCTCAGGGCGACGGCCGCCCCGGTCCTGGCGTCGACAAGCACGTGCCTTGGATTGGACGAGTGCCACTCCCCGGGTTCGCCGCCCGCGTTGGCGAAGTCGCTCGCGAAGCAGATTCTGCGAAAACCCGGCGGTCAGTGCCGCGTCGACGAGTGCCGGAAGTGACGTAACGGGGGGCGGATGAAGGAGGGAACTCTCAGACGACGTTTGCGAAGGAACCGGTGGTGTAGCCGGCAACACTAATGCATGCAAATGCGTGCAGGCAAACACTGTTTACAGCAGCTATGTCTAACCCAAATGGCTTACTGGGCCAAAATTCATGTCACTATCTTAACCAGGGCCGCACATTTTATGACATATTGATGAAGGTCGCAAATTGAGTTAATGATGACCGCACATAACAGACGTGATAAAATGGCACTGAGGACAACCTACATCAAAAATGTCAAATTAAAGATTATCAAAATAAGGACAGGTTGTCAGTATGCAGTTACTGCTATTACAGTGAAAACCTAAACTGGGCCGCACAAAACCTTCGGCTGGGCCACCCCGCATGCGGCCGTGGTTGGACATAGCTGGTTTGGAGGAACTTGTTTTCACAACTCGTCAGCCACAACTGCAATAGCGGATCGAGTGTCGTCGTGGTTGCGAGAGTCTTATCAGACCCTTGTACGTCGATTAACGCAGGTATAGCTACCGATCGTCTACTTCCATTAACGGCGTGTCTATTCTAATCGAAAGGTGAGTGCTCCTCTAGCGCTATCTCGTGTTCCTCTAGCTAAAAATCCTCTAGCTTTCCTCTAGCTCCTCTAGCTAAAAATCGAAGGTGAGTGCTCCTCTAGCGCTATCTCGTGTTAAGTGCAAAACCTTCCGAGAGCGGCACCAAAAACAGCTTACTTAGACAAATAAATTCTGACTTGTTATTTGCCACAAATAATGAGAATATCACGTAAGCGAGCACGGAAAAGACAATTGACGCCTCACCTCAATCCAACAGTTAGCGTGACGTCCAGCGGCCGAATGACCTGGGCGACATTGATTGGGAAATAGTAGGTAGAAGAAGTGGTCTGGTCGAGGTAGCTGGCCACGGACATGATGGTGGTGCCCTCCAGCAGCGCGTGGACCACGAACGACCTGTTGCCCGAGTCTGGTTCGACGTCGACCAAGTCGTGCCTTGAAAACGCATCAAATCGCGTCAAATGATGTGCTCGCGAATTACGACGCTTGAAAGCGATGTGATATTTGCAGGGTGACTCCTGTCAGAGCAACGTCTGATACAACTGCGTAGACGTTGCGTTTCTATTTCAGAAGCCTCATCACAGGACCGGGGCAGGAGACACCCGTACCCACAGGTCAATGACATTGTGCATGACAATAGACAATTTTCCGCGGCTGCAGTCAGTGCTCCACGAAATTACAACGCATCTTGCTTAATTTTAATAAAACTTTGGTAATTTCGAATTCACACACCAAATTTTCGGTGTTCTGGATTTTACGCCAAAACGCTCTTAACGTGCTTTTCGTAAAAAATCCAAAAAATTAAAAAACTACGCATTCTCCCAGTCCGTCCGTTTCACACTTTCAGCTCCTAACCCGCGATTCAGGAAACAACTGATCATGTTTACGACAAAGTTCTGGCGAATCGAGTTTATGACGACTCATCCCGAGTCGCGA
>JGI24158J21664_10002298_pt1 | contig 22986 bp, 14 predicted proteins | sample Ectturendosymbi3_FD_21664 | JGI IMG/M metagenome (IMG submission 21664)
ATGAAATAAGTGTTTACTCAAAAATTAAAAAGACGTTAACTCAAATAAATAAATGACTGAAACATCTAACTAGTTGATGCTCATGGCTGAAAAATTTCTCCAACCAAAAACTAACTCTTGGTGAAATGACTAACAACGGTAGAGAAAAATAGTACGGTAAGCCATGTGCGGGCAGTAAGTCTCTGGGGTACGCAACCTGTGGTATGTGTCAGTTTCAGCTGAATGTGTTGGGCCTACCGATGCGCAACTTGCAATAACAATCAAATCAGTGACCATTGTGTGGTGACAACGACTTCACTGCTTTCGGTTGTACAGTGAATGGTAAGTGTTCTGCACAGCTTAGAAGCAAGTTATCACTGAAGCACTTGTGGAATTCCCGCAGACACTGCGTGTGACCTGATATTCAGCTGCGTCAAAATCGAGTACCCGGCAGTGAGGCTGCATAGATTACGTATGTTTTTCTTTGGCATAGCATACTCGACTTCAAGCTGCTAACTCGAGAGCGATTTCATGTAGAACAGCCTCGCTTTGAAACCGGAAGCATTAATAACCGGAAGTAATCTGTTTTGCCGCTGTCGGTATGTAAAAATCGCCACGTGTCAAATAAAGTCTTCGTCTTTTTTTGTACACGTCAGACTACGTCAGCAGTTGCAAAGCACATCCAACGCATTTGCATGTCTTGCGATTCTGTTTTGTCTGGGCCGCTTCCTTCTAGCTTGTTTGCGCGTTGGTACCTTGTTTAAAGGAATCACCAAACAGATTTTTGCCGCGTCAGAGTTTTCTTGATCCTCATTTCCAGGAAGCTTGCTATCAATGTTTCAACACTGAATCAAGCTTTTGGCTGTTACGCTCACATGTTGTCAGCTGTTCTTTCGGTGATTTATCGGGATGACTTGGCATCTTGCCGCTGATTTCAAAACATCCGACTGCAGCTCGGCCCGACGAGGCAAANTGACGCTTACAAGGAAATTTGTCCACTGACCTCGACAATAAGGATTCACTGCGTGCAGCACACCTAATGCAAGGGCTTTATGCAGACTAGCGATCTTGTAGCGCTTGCACAATCGTCGTATGTATTCTGCTGGTATGTTGTACGCATCCTGCAGCCGAGTATTTTCATGAAAACACGTGATGTGAACAGTTAGAAGTACATACTCGTTGTGTGCTATGCCAGAACCGTCGCCAGAAAGTCGCCAATAGACTTCACGTTTGTGCGGGGGGGGGGCTTTCCGTTCGTGCAGGAGGGGTTTGACATTCAAATTTTACAAAAATTATACTAATTTATGGTGTTTCATATTTCAATTTGGGGGACTTGGAGCTTTGTTTCGGAGGCTGAGCCCACCAAAGCCCCCTATGGCGACGGGACTGTGCTATGCGTGTTTTGTATTACAGTATGTTGCTTTTCTCCTACAGCGAGCTATGGTAGCGACAAAACAGTCGAGAGCGAACTGCGGTGGTATAGCCGCAGTTTCGATTCATCAGCTGTTGACCTACTTTAAGTAACGACGCTGCAGGACAAAATCACTGGTCGTTCGACGAGCCTCCTCACTCGACTGCGTGCGGATTACGACACTTGTTTGCGCCACTGCTCGGTGCTGTCCCTCGCGCCGAAGCACCTGGTGATTGCTTTCGCCTGCAACACGGAAACTTCTAAGCCCACAACACGTGGACGACTTTTGTGTTTATTGATTTTTCCGCTTTTGCATGAAGCAATCACCCGTCTTGCGATCAGTGGGACCAACCGCAAAATCTCTTATCCAAACGCAGACGCCGATTATTTAGGACCTTGTACACCGAAACATGCGATACACAACTGTTTTTTGTTTCAAGAAAAGATTATGTGGGATATGGGGGCGGTTCTCACAAACTTCATTACATGCTAGTTTGTTGTTACTTGTGATTAAATGCAAAGTAATCAACACCTGCTACTTGGTACGCCTTCAAAGGAGACTAAGTCAATCCAATACCTCTACTCGCAAGCTAATAACTAGAAGGGCAGTTGCCACATCGTCGTTTCTTCATCGTATCATCTCTAAACCAGGCAGTAAATTCCATCAAAAATCAATTTCGCGTGTGACGCGGATACCCTCGCGCGGAAGACCTGCGAGTTCGTTCGTCCGGGCGGAAGCTACAGATAAATTGTGGATGAAGCGCGTAAGCGCCGCAAAAGTTTGGCAGGCGTCAGCATTATGCTGGAAATGCAGTGCTTCCGTGAATTGGTTTTTAATCAAATTTGTTCAAGCTACGAGACGTTGCCAATGACCACTTGGGCTCAGCTCATGATTTATTTATTGCGAAGCAAATTGTTCTAGCTGCCTTCTTCTTCGTCGCGCCAGTGCCTGGCTTGTGTTTTAAATAATTGAAGAGGGAAGATCCTGTTGTCTTTATTTGCTGTTCTGCCGGATTGAGCTTCGCTTGCGTTAGCGCAAGGTGAAAAGTCTGTTTTCGATTTACTTATGATTTAATTATTACCGGCGTTTCCACCGGTCGCACACAGTTACGTTAGCTGTTTTCAGACGTATAACTTTATTATGATTGCACGCTCATCAAATGAGATTGGTTGTAAAGGCGCGCGATGTCTGTCGAGTCCAAATATTATTTTTCGCAACGCAGTGCGTGCTGCCACTCCTGGAGCTTGCGTTGGCATTACGTCATCGTTGTCTTGAAAACCTGCGCCAAAATGATTCAGATGTTTACACCGGAATCTGTCTTTAATGACGCGTCAGTCTGTTTCGCGGAAGTCGCACGTAAATCATTGTGACGATTTGAATAAAACAAAAATAGACTTTGACGCTTCAATTTACATCACTATAACATCTTACGCTCCAGCAACGAAATCTTACTTCAGCTTACCGCACGAGTCGAATTTTTATTTAAACGAAAAACCTTCTTGTGTCTAAAAGAAAAACGACGAAGAAACGAAACCGCCTTTTCTACGCATACCAGCTAATGCACACACACCTACCTAGCATTACGTGATGTTTCGCCAAGATTGCTCATTCGACTTACCATGTTCTTCGCTTTCTTGTGTTCAGTAACGAGCATACGGAGGAAAATGATCATCGTTCTTCATTGCAGTGGTTAATACTTTGTAAAAATTTATCCTTGGTGGCGAAGCCATCGTCAACGAAGCATCACTTTTGTTTTCAAAAAAAACTCTCTTTTCGAGCCAATTTAACAAAATCCCTAAACGTCGTCGTACATTTATGCAAGTGGCGAATTATTATCTCCAAACTGTGACTAAGTGGTAGTTTAATGCTGGATTCAATACCAAATATAGTATTCAAAAATTTACGTTTTTATATGATTTAAGCGTATAAATACATTTTTTAGTTCAACCGTCCAATGAGAAGTCGCATTAACAAGTCACTGATGGTACACTGCGTGAAAGAGTCATGTCCTGGGGTTTTATTTTGGGCGACGACCTTTTGATTTATACGACCGCCTTTTTGTGACCGACTGAAAAGTCCGCCCAACGGTTTGCCAACACGCTTAACACCTGCGTCGAACGTCATAATTGACAGCGCGTCACGCGCAGCCGTATTTTGAACTGCTGATGTAACTGGTACTGCTTGCTTGGCAACGCCCACCAACACAGTCGCGACGGTTTTGTGCGGAGTGATTGAATCAGTTGTGGTTGCGAACAAATGCAGTTGATCATACCCTGACAAAGTGGTTCAAACTGAGGTTTTCACGATTCATGTTATTGCGTTTGAACCCTGAGCAGTCTCATAACTTTTTTGCTCTTCTGACGTGCAAGGAAATTTCTACTGAATCACTGCTGACGGCAATGCCAAGTTTTTGTGTTTAGTCTGAAGGTCGAAATCACGACATTTAACGACTCATAAGAAGTGGTTTTGAATCAGTCGGTCACGTCGCAACCAGCTAAGCACCGTAACGTATGAAAAACAACGTATATACTACTGTAGAGAACGTTGCATGTGGATGTTGCCGACTCCAAGCTTTGGTTGAAATGCAGTTGTAGGAAAATTACACAATTGCAATGCAGATCCACTTTATTAAAAAACGACAACCGCAATTGATTTATGACCACGAATTTGCAGATCTCGTGAAATCGAACTTTATGATTTGCCGACCTTTCAGTTGGAGGAGGAAGTGTTCCCCGCCAGGGGTTTGTTTTTCAGCTGCGTGGCTGTTGTGCAAACGTTTGACATTCACCTTCTCGTCATTGCGCGCGACCCGTGCCACGCCGCGAACAGGACGAACTGCTGACTTTTTGCTGCTTTGCCTGGCGCGAACGGAAGTGGCAAAAACAAATAAGCACGGTTCGTGCCACCTTTTCGAAATTTTTAAAACTGATCAGAGGTGCGATGACACTTGCTGTGGCAAGACCGTTGTTTGCTTCTGATGTTTTGTTTGTCCCTATCCAGAGTTTCAGGGTGCGGTCCACGTTGCTTGGCTTGGTTTTCGTTGTTGAGAGACAATTTCTTATTTTTTCGCCGACTGTCAGCGTTCGCTTTAACTCTTTCTGGTTTCTTAAGCACTTTGTGTGAGAAAAATTATAGAATAAATCACAACGACCAATTTGTTGCAATATTTTTTCCAATGGACCAGAGAGATATGAATGCTGAGCGAAGGAACACGTCAAAAGGTACAGACATTTTTGAAAGATGTCACAACCTTACACGTATTTTCCTTTTTAACCTTCTTGCTGTTGATATTAAATCGCACGTGCAGATAGAATGACAGAGGTCGCTGGTTGGTGTTTTCGATTATATTTATAATTCCCTGTTTCGGTGTCACTGTCGACCGCTTGTTTGGCAATATTCAGAGCCCCCAAATAAAAACGTCTGTTTGGTTAACGCGACGTTGCCTCAGCGATTATTGGTTTACTGTGCTCAAACCTGCAGGTGCTCCTCGGTGACGTGTAGGTCGGAAACAATGTAATTGTGTCCGCACCTGCGAGTCGTGATACTGTTGTCACCGTACACCAATGTGCACATCATGGCGATCCACTCGATACCTCTGCGTGCATTGTAAAGAAAAGAATCTGATTCCAAACATAGAATATGGTTATTTTAACTGCTCGATGGTAGCTCTCAAACCTCGGTCGCGTTCTTGAGCGTTGTGCTTTCATTATTTGATGAGGACCTATATGGGCGGCTTTCTTGTCATATGTTTTTCTTGCTAAAACTGCGCTCGTCTGCAAAGCATGTTTTCTGCGATACAAATATACACTTGCAGCAACCGGCTGACGAAACATGCTTGCAATCGAAAAATGCAATGCTGCTTGCAAAACCAGCATGTTTGAAGTTTACTTTTTCCACTTGACGAATTCATCTCCAGGCCGCGAAGTATTTTCGTCGCGCTGCAGCAGATGAACTTAGGAAAGCAGCGGTTTTAAACATTTCGGCGAGCTCTCCGTCAATTTTACGCCCAATAACTCTGCCCCACAGTTGTGTTTGTGTAATCTGTGAATGGTGCTCAGCACTCCTGAACACTAATTCTTAGAGCTACTGCCAATATTGTCATTGTTATGTTGATGCCTGCCAAAGAGCGAAAAGTGATCAACTGCCCGTCTGTACTTGCACCAGTTTTGTTGGTCGTTGTTGGGAGAANTGTTTTGCAAATTGTTGAAGCGTTGCCTGTCGTTGCTGTTGTGCAGATTCAGTGCCTTGACGGCAGTTTCTTATGAAGAAAACTGAAACACAGAGTGCCTAGATACGGGGTGGAGTAAAATCTCCGGGTATTTGTAGTTTTCAGAATTTCGCGCTTGACGCTGTAAACGTGCAGTACAAAAATTGATGAAGTATCGTTTGGCTGCATGTCGTGATTTCGCAGATCGACAACAAATACCGGAAATATTGTTGAATTACGTCTAGCTTGTCACGGACACTAATCACGTCCTGCCAGCAGTAGCTTGGTATGGCAATGCTTCGTTACGAAAAGTATCGATGACGTGGGGCGAACGGGTTTTAATCGGTAATTATGTAGCAGCTGCTTGATCCTCACTGCCAAGTCCCGTAAGCTGAAAAGCTTCATGTTGCACTAAAAACAGAACTTAGTTTAGCTCAGCTATGTCCAACCTAGATGGCCTACTGAGCCAAAGAGTATGTCACTATCTTAACCAGGGCCGCTGGTTGAATGATGTATTATTGAGGGCCGTACATTGAATGGATTACTTTGATTGTAGCAAACTAAATTTAGCTTAAAGTGATGTACTGAAAATGTTCGAATCCTAACTGCAATGATAACAGACGTGATAAAGTAGCACTAAGGACCACCTGCATCAAAAATGTCAAGTTCAAGATTATCAAAACAAGGACACGTTGTCAGTATGTAGGATACTTTTACTACAGTGAAAACCCAAATTGGGCCGCACAAAATCCTCAACTGGGCCGCATGGACATGGCTGGTTTAGCTAGTAATACAACCGGTCTCCCATAAGATTGATGCTAGCATTGCTGTTTTATGTTGGCGAAGATTTCTTTTGTTTGTAAGGAATTGCTGTTTCTCGCAGTTTCCACTTTTTGTGGCAATGGTCGTTGCTGGCGGAGAGTGAAAAATATTAACACGGTGGACCCAGTTACACATTGAAAATTTAAGTGCACGTTTTCGAAATAGAAGCAAGAGCAAAGCAAATAATGCATTTTATTGCACAGTGAGTTATGCGAAGAATCAAAAGGGTTCATAACGTAATCGTTCTGTGAACAGCGTTTCATCTGTAGCCATGGGTGTGAATGCGCAGTCTGTACAATATTTCTCGTCGAAATTGGAGGCACCGTTGTTGTTCGGCTGATCTACAATCTTACATTCTTGGCGCCGTACCGCGCATTTTTCGGTCCATCAGCAAACTTCGCCATATGGTCTTGGATCGATTTGAAGGGACTTATTGCTAATACACCTCGTGTTGCACCTCCTCGAAGGTTCAGCAGGCTAGCGTTAGGCTTAATTGAACGCGGGTCCATCGCCTCCTGCCGCGTTCTTCCGGTACGCCGGTAACCGTTCGCCTTTTTGAATGTTAATGGATCTGTCAATATTATTGTGATTGGGCGACACTGACGCTATGAACGACGTGCGATCTCCTGAGGAATGTGCGGTTCAATGCTGGTGTGTTATTTAAATTTATCTTGGCGGTTTTATTGAATCGAAGCATTCAACATACTTAATTAAAATCTGTACGCGATTTTACAGCGCTGCTTCATCTTTTGTTGGTAATTGTGCATCCCTTGTTTAAAGGTAAAGGGGTTAATACAAGGTATGAATAATGTCACTTTCCAAAACCTTTATCCCTTTCCACAGTCTAACAGACATTTTGTGCAGGTCTGTTTAACGTGGCAGCAAATCTTAGATTCGATGTTGCCTTTTCTTTCTGTCCTGACAAAAAGCAGATTAAGAGTTGAATGCAAAACAGATGTGTTTTAGCATTCCATTCAAATTGTAACATTTTAAGCCTTTTGTTTTTTTGTCAACCTTTTGTCAGATGTGCGCTTAACCCGGAAGTTTGCCACTGAGAAAAGTGGTCGTCCCTTCGCTAACTGCAGCTTTGGCCCCATAGCAAGTCGACCATTTCGTTTTATTGACGCTTGCTTGAAGAGCATTTTTGCGATCGAAACCGGTGTTATAAACTGGTTTTGTCTTGAACGCTTGAAGCCATGATTCGGATAACAATATTGGTTATGTGGTGGGTGACGTTTTCTACTTACCTTTTCGAAAACGTGGTTTTGTTCATGAACAGAAATATTTAAAGTGAATTCAGAAAACGCTGTGTTTTTGAGATCCAATTAGGGTTTACAAAGTACCAGTGGAATTGTTTTGATTGTCTTTGCAGTACATCACATCTGCTGCCGTCTCGTTGCTATGCAAGTTCTTACAATAAAAATAAAACAGAAAAAAGAAGTTCTGAAGAAACCTCTGCATGTAATGACAAAACTGGAGTTGTTTTAACCTTGCAGAAGCACACTAAGTTGTCGAAACCGTGTATGTATGGGCTTTTGCATGAAGTTCAGTGCCGACGTATGCGAAATCGCGGAAGAAACCTTGATTCCTGTTGTTTTCGTAAGCCACTTTTCAGTTTTCCATCACACTTCTGTCGACTGGTAGCCAACCTGCCCTCCGAGCTGTAAGTCAAACAGAAGTTGTTTGCGCATCGCTGTGCAGAAGTTGTGCGCGCTGCCACCGGGTCGTGTTTACCCTTGAGAGGTCGTGGCGCGCGCGTTGATAGCGATTTATCAGGGGCGATCGGCCCTGCGCTCGAAATTTGTTTACAACGCCCCGCACCCATTCGAACCTATGAATAATTGCGGGAATAAGTAGATGGGAGTGTGACTTTCGCTTGAGCACCTCTGGCAAACGCGCTTTCTGCAGCTCGTCCTTGCGGTCCTGAGCAGGAAATCTTTCCAGCGCTAGTTACGACTCACGGTCGTCACCGACTTCCGCGCCAGGGCGCCAAGTCTTAATGGCCGATTTTCTCTCTTTCTTTGTAAACTCATTGAAGCCGCGGACCGGTGCGCGCTGTCGCCGCGGTCGTCATAACTGCTTTGTGACCGCTGCGAACCACGCCTTGAGGCGGCGTCTTTTTCCAAGAAAAACCTTTGTCGCGTTCGGTGCGTCGCGTACGCTTTCAGTCAGCAGATTGTCATTTGCTTCTGTGCTGGTCTTTCGCTCGGAGCCGATCGTGATTTATTGGCCCTGAGCGAACAGCTTTCGACTGGACTTTAATTTTCATCCTTGTCCGCATCGACTTTCTGCCTGATGTTTTCGCGATTAACGCATACTGTACTTAACATTTTGCAGCTGACAGTCGATTGCATGGCCTGGCTTTCGATTGAGCTGTTCCGCCAATCGGGTTATGCTTCACATGGTGACCTTGACTTTCTACTTCCATCAGCAGCAAGCATTAAGCGGCATTCGGTGTTAAGCATTGAGCCAAATTCCCGGCTATTCAAAAATCACGTTTCGACGAAATCTCTTCAAGTGGTTGGTTAAACCGCAAACAGCAGAAAAGAGACGAAAACTGCGCATGCAAACGCTTAGTTGTGTTCTGATGCCGAATGCCGTCGCTGCAAGGCTGCGATTAGATAGATGTCATAACTTTGTTGAAAAAAAAACGAAACGTGCTTGAAGTGCAGCTATTGATAACATGCCTTGCTCATGCCCAGGTTTCTAAACGATGGGTTTCATGTTCAGCGACTTGGACTTGTGAACCGTCAAGGCATTTTTTCTGCAGCAAGGTGGTCATTACAAGCTTATCTTGCCAGATGAACCCAAATCCGCGAATCTTTGACTACGACCCCGAACGTTTACCGCCGCCACATACGTATTGTGTGTCTGATTTCACTGATACCTTTAAACTGACCTTGTCGTGGTAAAGCATTCCATAAATGTACTGACATTTTTAGGCTTTGACTGCGACGTGGTTAGTGTGTTGGAGTCAATTACCTGGCAGTTCTGCTTTCCGTTGAAGTCCCAACACCGCAAAGTCTCATTACAAACTTTTGCATGATTAGGTTTAATACTCGTTGTTTGAAATCGACTCCAAGTCTCTAGCAGTTAGTTTTAACATGTGCAAAGCCCCGCCGGTCGCTTTAAAACCGCGCATCTAGCCGACACGTGTATACAGGCGCCGTTGCTAGACAGCAGTTTCCTCTGCTGGACGCCACGCGCACCGTTCATCGTTGACAGGAGGATAATTGCGTTGATTTCAAAGCAACGGCAATGCGCAAATTGCGACCTGCCGTTCGCACGAGCGCGTTGTTAATTTTGATCATAGCTTGTTTACTGCTTAGCACTTTAATGCTGCACTCTTTTGAGAGCGGCCGGTTGTTAAGACGGTAATAAGCGCATTGCCAAAACCTGCACTTCCCGGATAGCAACATCTGCAGACGACATAAGTAGTCGTGTCTGATTTTAGGTTTTAGAAATGTCTGGTCTGACATTAATAACTCATGTCATCCTTTGTTCAAAAGCGACTTCAGTGCAACGGTTTCACGTGTTCTTTTACTTTTTCTTATAACCCTTGCAATTTTTATGTCAGTTTGACATTCGTGAAAGATGAGCATTAATGCTTATGGCGCAGCAACTTCCTCATGCCTGAACGACGGCGTAGAGTCAGTTTAGAAACAAGAGCAAGAGCATTTATTACACGATTCCACGTGCAAATCTTACAGTTAAATGCTCGCGCCACAGGTCATCTTCTAAATGTGCGTAAATTAAAAAACTGCGGCTTGCGCCGCATCTAACAACGACTGAATCGCTTGCAGGTTGCGGTCAAAGCCATTCGCAAAGACAAGATGGACGAGTCCAACATGAAGCACTTACGACGAGAAATGGAGATCATGGCGTCTATTCAACACGAAAATATTATTCAGATTTATGAAGGTGGGTTGTGCAGCTTGGACAAACATGGTGGTGGGCACGCATGTTGCCTGCTGGTCGCAGCTATCGTTTCACCAGCAATAACGAGCGTTTATCGACAGGCTCTAATATGTCGTTGGTTCTTTATTGCTGTTTGAAGAAAAGCTGTGATCTTATAATTATACAACATTTTCATTACCACATTGGTCGTTCAAGACTGAGTCAAGACCAATTCAATGACTCCGATTAGTTCCCCTTGCGCAAGCTGTAGTCAGAACATGCCAGAGGGCAGAACATCATGCGCATCGCATGTCGTCAGAAGCAGGTGCTTTAATCTGTTGACACAACAGAAGAGTAGTGAACCTCCAGATGCCCATAAATCCAAATTATTTGCTTTGAAGTGTCATAGCCGGTCGTTGCTGATCAAAGAGAAAAATGTCTGTTTGTCGTATCCGCGCACTTCCTTTACGTCCTGTTATAAAGGCATGTAGCTGTAATTGCTTTGCTGGCACAGCCTTGCTCTGCCGTGTTGGGCGCCTGGTCGGTGCAAGTTAACTGAAAGAAATCGGAAAATTTCCGTTAAATGCCAGTTCCGTCAAATTTTCAAGTTCGCTCAACCTCGGTTGATCCGAATCTTTAAAGCAATGGTTCCCAAAGTATGTTTCGTGACCCAAACAAGGGCCGCGAAGGGACAAAAAATGGGTCGCGCCGAAGCGATCCAAACCTGAATTATATATTTTCAATGTTACCACTGCTTGTCTGTGCCTGTCTGTAGCTTATAGGCACTTGCGAAAAGAGTAGTTGCAGATTTTGAAATCGAACTTAGCAACTTACTGCCAAAAGCCACACACACAATCAGTAATTTTTTAACACGATGTTTGCGTCTTGGGTCGCGAGGTGTTCACGAAACCAAGATTTGGGTCGCCCTAAAAAAAGTTTAGGAAGCGCTGCTTTCAAAGGCCTGTGCGCAGCGCGGACGCACACGCTCCCCGGCACAAACAAACAAACAAACAAACAAACCACCGAGCGCCACGTATCGCCTTCGCGGCGTCGCGACACATTGCACCACTTCCGCGTGAAGGAATTCCAAAAAACGCACACCGGGGTGCCCGTGCGAGTCGGTCACGCTTCGGTTGTCGGGCAAAGTCGTTCCGGAAAGTGATTCTCTCTTCGGTCCCGGAGACGCGCACGTCCGCGCGTCGCCCGTGGTTGAACCTGCGCTGAGTCACGCTGAACGAAGACGCGTGATCTAGCAGCTGGCGTTGCCGCACGCACTGTTCTGATCCTTGCAGCCTTGCGCGCCTGGTCTGTGAATCTGTTAGGTCGTGGCGAACGTTTCGACAAAACTACCATCGCGACTCTTTTCTCGTCTAGTAACCAAATTTCTTAAAGCGCGACCAGAGACTTCGATTTGTTGGAGAAGAAGTGACGTTGTGCAGCAAAGCTTGCCCCGCGCAAGAAAATGCTGTCAAGCTTTGATTGTACGCTGTAAGTTGAAACGAATCAAACAAATGCAGCATAGAAAGGCATATCCATGACGCTTTCACCACGACTCTACGCCGCGTGCAAATGCCGAATTTGCTTTATGTGTAAGTTTCCCCAACTCAAACACATGAGCCCAACGACGTTTAATCTTGGCCAAACCCCCGCTTTTCAACGAACAGCAGCAGTCTAACGTCGTGTTTGCCATTTCCACAAATCTTTTTACCGCTTGTCTTTGCCCACGAAGGTTGTTCGGGATTAGGTTAGTTTTGGCAAGCTAACACAAATGAACTGGTATGCAGGAAGTTCCCTCAGGAACTCCATTGCTTTCGATTTCAGGAGTAGGAAACCTTTTGTTGTGTGTCAACCAGTGTTGCCTCTAAGAAAATTTTACACTGAGCAAATGTTTGGTTTCGTGCGCATGGAATTGAGCAATCATGTAGACACACAACTAGTTAAGCGTTTCAAGCGTTACAAAGGCTGTGCTATATACATACGATGTTATATTTGAAATGGTGCAAGGGAGTAAGAGTGGGATTTCACTAAGCAAATGGTTTGGTGGTACTGCGCAGTTGCGCGCGCACCTTAGAGGGAACAGAGGTATTGACTTACGATTTCAAATCATTCGGTGTGCCAGCAACATATGTATTTTTATACAAGCCATGGTCATTACATGTTCTGTGTGAATCATAAAAAATTAATATGTAAAACTTTAGAGCTTCTGCGTGAAAAATGCATGGCGTGCCAAGTGTGGTACGCATGCCGTAGGTTGCCGGCCCGTAGGCGATCACTTAACAATGATCTGCTTCAACTCATCAATCATGTGACTCTTGCAGTGTTTGAGAACCAGGACAAAATCGTGATCGTTATGGAATATGCATCGGGCGGCGAGCTGTACAACTACCTGGAATCGAAGCGCGGCATCAGCGACGAAGAAGCGAAAGTTTTTTTCGCCCAGATCGTTTCAGCCGTTCGCTATTGTCATAAAGTAAGTGCATGTTGTTTGCGTTTGTAAAACACATTTGGAGGCTGGGCTGTTTTCATAGCGTTGATGTGGTGGCTTGGCTGCAACTTGAACGCAATAACCGCCTGTTTTCAAACCAGCCAGTATCATAACGGCGCGCATTTCGGGTGATGTCAACGTTTCTCACTGTACTATACCTAGTTTTTCAAATTGAATTATTCCAGTCAGTGCAAAAGAACTGGCTCCTAACTGGTGGTTGTCGCGGCACGAAAGAGTGTTACAGAAGCCCATCCGTTTCCGCTAAGAGTCCCTGGTAAGGCAAACTAAAGAGATAACGTGGAACCTTGTCAAAGTTTACACAAACGTGCCACCAGCTTCCAGATTTCTTGCCAAAGGTGCTTCAAACTCACCTGAGCGATACGGACGTCGCAAACTGAGAGAAGTCGGCATCCGCTGCTGCAATGGTCTCAGTCACGTTAGCTTTCAGCTTACTTTAAAAGCGTAAGAAAAAGGTTGATATTGAAGTTGAACGCAATTCGGCAAGCCGTTTACTGCCCCAGCACCACCCTGCTATTGTGCCATAGCAACCTGTACGACCAGTCCTGACAAGAAGCTGCCATGAACGGTAATCTGATATGCTGCGCGCCGGGCGCTAGTCCTCGGTGTTGACCGCCTTTGATCGCTGGCCTCCACGCAGTTCGAAGTAACTGCGCGTACCTTGCCAGTAATTTTCCACCCACGTGTATCGGGCTTGAAGCGGTACCAGCGCTGGTGTGTCGTAATAGTTTGCCGCTTGCAAAATAGCGGAATCGTTCGCTTGCACTGTTAACTGCCAATCGCTGTTGAGTTTAGGCGAAGTCGGCTCACGCGTAAACCGCAACTGCTTTTGTGGCGTTTTTAGGAGAATTTAAATTGCCTTTGTTTTTCGCCGATGTGGTTAATGGCTTTTGACTGGAACTCGTTAAATCATTTCAGTTACTTCAGTATCCAGAAGGATGGGACACGAACTTTGTGTTCCTGGAAAAGGTTAAAATCAAATTAGATTCCAGCGATAAGTTTAAAGCAACCCTTCAGCTGAGAATGAACTTCAGCGAGAGATTTCAACGATCATTTTTTTGCGTTGTCGGAGAAAAGGCAATTATTTCCGCTTGGATTTGTTCTCGTCAGTATCTGGTTCCTCTTCATCGCGGAATTAGAGAACAAAGTTGCGACAAACACACCTCATAGCTTTTCGTCGCCTGGGCTTCTCGTTCGGTACTGCTGCCTTCTTCAGATCACAAACACAAGCATCAATACTTGCACCGCTTGCCCTTGTATTTGCATCCTTTAGTTGCGCACGGCGCTGTCAACCCCCCGGAAACCATCCATTAATGAGGCCACAGAAGCTTTTTGTGCTGTTGTTTTCACAAGTTTTTTACAGTTGTTGATCAGCATGTTTTGTATGTGCAGGTTGGAATCGTGCACAGAGACCTAAAGCTGGAGAATATCTTGCTAAGCAGTGACCATAAAATCAAGGTATGCACACAGCACACATTTTTCGTTGATGTCATTTATTCAACAACTTTTATGCAAAAAAGGCAATACTTTCCGTAAACAGTGTTTGCTGTTTACGTGATTTTGGAGTAGCCTGTGCACCTGAAACCGTCATGATATGGTTCGAAAATATCGCAACTTGCGACATTAAACAAGCTTTTTCGGGCTGTGTTCATACAGCAACGATCCAGACGCATTTTGTGTTTAATACCGAAAACTAAATTGGTTTTATAGGCTATTTAGCACTTCCGCTTTTCGTGTACTAGGGTAAATTGGTTTGTGGGACATTTTCACGTCAGAACAGAAATATCGTCGCTGGAGGGGCCAAGTTTTAGAACGTTGTCCTCCGCGCAGGTCCTTTCTTGCTTGTCTGTTGTTTGGCTGCGAGTCGGACTTGTTACTGGTTAACACGTCGCGTAGATTGACGAAACGCCCCCGAACTCCAATATTGAACTTGCGATAAGTTGTCTTGTCTGTCATCTGTCGCTAAGCGCGAAGTCCGCTCCGGATCGACATGTTTTCGGACGAATGCTGTTGTTGTCGCTGAGGCGCTGTTGCTAGGAAACCTTCAGATCGCGCGTGGACGGTCGTTGCAAAGCGTTGACGAAAAGCACCCTAGTGAAATTTTGCCAAACCCAACACCACCCACTCAACGTCTAATACCACACAAAATACTCGCAGCCGCTGTCGAGATGCTGCGGATTCAGCAGTTTTCCACTGGAGTTCGCGTAGTTATTGATTTTTCTCTCCGCAGCACTCATATATCTGGGTTCTAATGAGATTCCCGCCCTTCCTTACGGTACCAAAAACTTATGCTTAACATTGGGGTCTTGTTGAACCGATTAGTCAAGCTACTGCTTTTAAAGTCAATCGGACTGCAGACCGCGGGGAACTCATACTGTGCTCGTTTCAAAATTAACCACTTCTTGTCAGAAAAATTCCGAATGCGGATCCTGTTTCTTTTTCGCAGATCGCCGATTTTGGCCTCGCCAACCGGTTCAAACCGGACAGCCTGCTGCAGACCTTCTGCGGCAGTCCTCTGTACGCGTCCCCGGAGATCGTGAACGGCGTCCCTTACGTCGGGCCCGAGGTGAGCGTCATAACGACTGCCGCCAGTCGCAGGATGCGCCCGCTGCGTGACCCGGGTCATGTGTCAGCGCTATTAACGCTCGCTGCGCCTTAACAGGTCAAAATGTCAAAACGCGCTGCCAATCGGTGCGCATCTCCACATGGCTCCTGTCGCTGCTCAATACTAGTTGTAGTTCGTGTTGTGAAATATGCCCTTGAATGCCGTCGCTAAATGTCGACCACGCTGCTGATCGATCTCGTCCTTAAACTCAAATAACACCGAGAGAGAGCCTGGTTTGAAATGTTAAGCTTTCTCAACAAGCGCCCAGCAAATCGAGGCCTCACATTCGCTTTTGTTTTATCATTTTTACGAAGTGCGATTCCAAAGTCAACAGTGCTGCACAGGCAAAACTTGCTCAGTAAAGTGCACGCGGAAAACTTAATTGTCAAGAGCTGTTGATTATGCCAGATGCCAACGCGGGCGCGCGATGCTGTAACAAAAGCTTGAATTTCGATCGCAGCGCAGCACCCAACTACGACATCAGTCGATGCGCTGCACATTGTTCTGTGCGCAGCAGCCTGCTGCTGACCTTGGCGGCGGCACGTGGCTCGCGCATGCGCGTTGGAGTTGTGCAGCGCTTGGCTGGAATGCGGATATTGAAAATAACCGCTGTCAATCATTTGGCAGCGCAGCAGTACGAAAGGTCGCTATCGCATTTTTCTATCAGTCCACAAAGAATGAATTCGGTCGGCAAGCAGGCCCGTGCTTCCAGACATGGAGACTGGTGATTATCGGCAATCTTCCGTGATTCTCTCATAAGGTGCCGTCCCCCGGCAATGCGCTTATTATTCGCGCCCGTAAAGCTGAAATTTAAGGCCACACGATGTTTGCCTATCATTACCAGCACTGTGGCATCCGCTACTGAGTTTTGCCCAGTATCCTCAGCCTTATCTCCCGTGTTTGTGTGTCCCGACTGACCGCGGTCTACGTTGAATCGTCGTAAACACTCCGCGGGCGTTTACACAGCGAGGTGATTGTTTTTGCACGGTCACGTGCGCGTTCACTTCATGACGCCTCCATTGCTGCTGCAGAGAGGACCTGTTACGTAACAAGTGACCTTTCACGAGGCGGCGACCCCGGCTTGCGTCCGCCAAGCCGCTTTAGGTCGTCGTCGTGCTCCGCAAGCTCATGTGCTCGATCTCCCCCCCTTCAGGTGCAAGCCCGCATCAAACATTAATGACGGGGAGTTCTTCTCTGGGCGGAACTTCACACAGGCGTGCGGATGTCCGGAAACCAAAGACGAGCGACGCGTTTCTTTTCACTTTTCCAGTTCACTTGCCCTAAGCAAAAAAAGCGAAAACCGTGGCGCGCCTGCTTTGGTTCGGCTCGCCGGTTAGCAGCGCTGTTTAGTTGCCCAGGGCACCGTCGTCGACGATTTGTTGATGTCCAACAAGGGCAGGACTTGTTGCTGCCGCTTTTAACGCTGCGGTTCGTGCTGGTGGTTTCAGGAAAGGCCCGGATGTCCTTTACCGTCGCAATTAACATCGGCGTTGAAAGGGAGAAAAGCACCAAGCGTACTCCCTTGGTATAAATGCTTAGCCTGCGCAGCACTGTTACAGTAAACTTTCAGTCAGAACGTTCTGAAGCGTATCGCTAACGAATGTGCCGTTCGCTGACGTATGTACATTAAACAACAGTGCAATGGAAAACTTCCCTTGCAGATACAAAACAACAACTCGTTGCCGTTCGGTTTTTCCCGCCCACTATTTGTTTAGGCTTCTTATGCAAACCCGTAAAACAATATACGCGAACACTGCGGGTTTACCTCAGCTAGTAACATCGTGCTTTGCGAGGCATTTACTTGAGCTGCGTACGGTGTAGCCCAGCGGTTTTCTCTTCGCCACGATTGCTATATAATAGCATTCACATAACACTTTGCCGGTTCTCGGGACGTAACCTCTGGACTCGCTGGTATGTGTTCTCAGTAACACGCCGAACAACTTGGTTGCGACGGCACCGCTGGTCACCTCTCAGAAATCTGAAACTGCTTCGCGTAACGAAGCTTTTTATGCCAGTCTGCGTTTTGAAAAGCTTTGTGCAGTCCGTGTATTTCAGACTCCTTGTTTGTTTTGTAAAAAAGCAGTACATTTCGCGAGGACAACGCAGCATGGCCCGTTTGAAACATGCTTCCTTCGGGAACCGCGTTAAAGTCCACACCGCATTGAGTTACCTGTAAATTTTCTTCACTGATCTGTTTTTCGCATTTTTCAGTTCAGTAAAGTGATAAATATTTATCGAGGGAAGTCTGCAAGTGTGTTTTCCGCATTCAACTGTTGCTTTACCTTCCAAATACATAGCGTTGCGCTATAACCTCGAAACTTCGCGTGCTCGAACACTTGACATTCTTTTGTGATGTCACAAGAGCCACTTGTTTCGTCACAATTGAATATTCCGCGTCGGCAACTTAAGCTTTTGTTGAATGTTGTAAATAGAAACACTTTTCATGAAGGCCATTGTGGCGTCACCAAAAGCAGCGTTGTGCGGTGTTCTCTTATAAGTCTTACCTGGGTTTAAATGTCACTGCGCCGCAGTCGCTGCCTGATACACTTTCTAGCGGTTTTTCGTTTCTTCCCGGGCAACCCTCCACGTACCCCTTGGCATGTTTTTCCAATTTGTTTCGAACGCACTGCTAGGTTGTGAGAAACAACCACTGCCTCACTCGCCCTTCCAAATGTTGCCTTGACTCCCTTGTTCGCGTTAAGTGGCCAATTGCATCTGATCAACGTCAAAACAGTGTTGACTTTCACCAACACACCGATTACGACATGCGCGACTGTGTGCCGTTGTACTTTGCACGTTGCATTTTCACTTCTGCTTGACCAACCGCTTTTCGCAGACAGCCTGCACACTCGCTTATTGCGATGCTGTTGTTTTAAGTATTTACTTAGTGTTGTTTTGTTGTTATTTAAATGGACAATCGTTTGGCAGAAATATTAACCTACCCCCTGCTGTCATCCCTTTCCTTGAACGACTTTGCCATTTCGTTTCAATTTTCGATTTCCGTTGGCCTCTTCTACTACTCGTTCCAAGAAACGCGATTGAACATTCGGTGTGTGTTTATAACACGACGAGCCGCGCGGCATTGTTTATAGCGTTTCGAGTCCTTTGCGGTGCACCGCCACTTCGCTGGCGACCTTGCCGTCATCTTTTCGCGGCTTGGCTTCCAGGAAACGACACAAATCGCCTCTTCCTCAAAACGCTGTGGAGCGATTTGCGTTTTGAACGTTTTTCAATTAATCCGTCAACGCGCACCGCTTCTTCACGCAATGCGTTTGTGCTTTGCAGGTCGACAGTTGGTCTCTCGGCGTGCTTCTGTACGCGCTCGTCTACGGCACGATGCCCTTCGACGGCCGGGACTACCAGGTCTTGACCAAGCAGATAACCAGCGGCCAATTCAGCACACCCGAGAGAAAGTCCGGTAAGCACACGAAGCGGCTGCAATGACGCGTTGAAATGTTTTTTTTCGTTTTCTTCTACGCCGGTAGTGAAGTTAAATGGCTAACTTGACGGCTGATGACTTCGCTCAATCCTGACGCACAGGTTTTCCGAGGTGTTCGTATGTCAGGGGTTCTCAACCTTTTTTACTCCTGCACCCCTAAAATTTTTGTTCTGACCTCGCATCCCGTGCGATTGTCTAAAAAGTAATTGTCACATCACAAAAGCAATGCCAATATCTAGTTCATTCGAGCAGAACTACTACAAGCTCGTAGATAAGAAACAATTGTAGTCATGTTTATGCGACTAATTAACAAGACACATAGGTTTAAACGAACCTCGCGTTTTTGTCTTTAATCCACTGCAAACGAAAACAAAAAAGCCGAAGAGGAGTAATATATAGGTCTGTGTCCTGCCACTAAGATGGGCCCTTCTGGCACTGTCGGTTGGAAACCACTGGTGCATGTCGCTTGGGTGAAAGATTTTCCTAAATTAATTGCTGAAAACGGCCAGCCATGACTGGGAGCATCGGGAAAGCAGCCCGGTGTTCACTGTTCAGACGCCGGGCGCTCAAACTCCGCTTGTGGGTACTTGAAGTTCGTGACAGTGGAAAGAATGCAGCATCACGTATGGCAGGACAGCACGCCCGCTGTTTGTTCTGCGGCTGAACAAGGGCAACGGCATCCCGTGTAGTTTCGCTCTCGTTTTCGTGTGCGTCGATCTCGCTGCATTCACGTTAATAGCGGCTGCAGCAGCAACGCGCCACTGTATCGAGCGGCACGGGGCCGCGCGCTCGAGCCCCACTTCAACTTGTGGCCTGCGCTGAACCTGGCGCTTCGAGCGCCGAGATGGCTTTTAAATTTACACGAGGGTACCTGTGACGTGCGACGGAATGTCGGAGCGGCTGTTACCGACCAGCTGTCTGCCACGAACGACATTTCCTCGTATTGTTCTAGGTCACTTTTATTGATTGTTGTCTGGTTGCTAAGTTGAATATTAACGCTTTTATCGATCAAACAATGAGCGTCCTCCGCGTTTAATTGGCAATCGACGTCGGGATTGCGCTCAATATCTCACAAGATTTATGGAAAGCACATATTTCAAAAACGGAAGCGTTCCCGCAATTCGCGTCGTTCGCAATCGTCGCGCGTACATTCTGAGCAATGACAAAGCGCGAACGACTTTTACCCAAAAGTGCTGAAATTTACCAGAACTGCGAACGCAGCTCGGTTTACGAAAAGCGTTCGGCGTGCGCTGCGGTTCTGTGTGTGCGTGTGTGCGATCACGGACAGTATCGCTCGCTCCCCTTTGCCTGGAACATTAACTCCGTGCAATGCTATGTTGGTCCGTTTACTTTGCGAAACCCGGTGGTCAACGTTTCTTCTGCACCCTTCCGTAGATGGAGACGCGCGGATTTTGTCCCTTGTAACGTAGTTTGTGTTGTTCTGTCGATTGCGTTATTTGCTGCTGCAGGTCGGACTTCGCTGGAAAATCTGTCTTTTGAACGTAACACCTTTATGTAAAAACAAGGGGGGAGGCTATAAATTCACATATTTTACTGCATAATCAACCCGGTCAACCACCAATTAGCACCGGACCATGCGACAGAGAACAACAGCACGACATTCCTGTTACTAAAAAGCGCTTTAAGAAAATATTGCTGGAATGTTCTCGTTTCGCTCTCATTGTTGAAACAATGTCTTCTCGTTGCCCAGGGGCTCACAGCCTGATCGACTGGATGCTCACCGTCGACCCGCGAAAACGCGCCTCGATCGACGACATCGCCGAGCACGAGTGGCTCCGAGACGAGCTGGGCCACCGGCCGTGGCGGGCTCACGGCGGGGACGGCGAGTCTGCCCTGCACGTGCTGAGCGAACCTTCGACGCCGGTGTGCGATCGCGACGGACGCGTCGCGAAGACGAGCGACGTCACCAACGAACCGAACTTCGATCCAGCTTCCATTGTGCCGATATTTTCCCCGATGCCGGTGTGCGTTCGCGACGAACCCCTCGCGAAGACGAGCGACGCGAACGACGAACCGAACTTCGATTCACCTCCTCCCACTGTGACGAACCAAACTGCTATTCACGTCCTCACCAACACAGATTCCATCGTGCCGATATTTTCGCCGATCAACCCGCAGCCGAGAGGGATTTTGAAGCGAAAAGATGTCGGTGCCCCCTCAGGAAGCTCGCGACCTTCTCCACGCTCCAGAAATGATACGTCCGAAGAGACTCTTGCCGGCCAGCTGGCCGCCGTCTGTGGCCTGCAGGCCAAAGACAGCCTGCGATTGAAAGCAAAGCCGCAGACCGCGTCCGGCAAGCGAAGGGTCTTGCGTTCGAAACGCGACCGCGAAAGCGGCTATTACTCGTCGCCAGAGCGGGTCGTTCACGTCCCCGACCTGGGCATTGCCGCTTCAAACTCGTCTGACTCGACCCTGCATTCCAATGCGCCACGCGCTGTACCTCACATTAAAAGCGCGCTGGCGTCCACAGGTAACCAGAAATGCGTCTCGATGCGTCCCAAGACGTCAATGCTTGTGGCTCGGCCACCGCCGGGTCCCGGACATCCAAACCCCGCCAAGGAATTCTATTTGATGCCGATCTCTCCTCCTGCGAACGAACGCCATCCGAGCGTCAGCAGCGACGACGCCAGTAGCATCGGCAGCCAGACCAGGCCGGCCAGCACGTACAGCGACTCGAGCATCCTGTCCTCCGATTCTTTCGACCTGTGCACCTTCAGCAATCCCCTGATGGCCCAGCACTGCCCTGCGCGGACCGTTTCGGCCCCGGCGGAGCCGCACCTGTCACTCGAAGTTCCGTTGCCGCCAAACCAGAAGGTGCCTCGTCAGCGACCCTTGTCTTTGTCCCTGGTTCCCGATACCCTGCCACCACCGAGCGAGCCCACCATCGAAGACCCTCTCCCTTCGGGCGCTCTCACGCCCAAAAGCGAAAAACTAGTGAGAGATTTGCAGCGCATTTTGGGGTCGGGTGGTCGCCGAAACGGCGCCAGGGCCGCTCGGAACCGAACGGACCAAGCGGGCGCGCCAAGGCCCCATTCCCTAGACTCATCGGGCGCTTCTTCACTTACTTCCATGATGGAGCAACTGACTGCCGATTTAAAGCTTGCTTATCAGAAAGGATTGGACGTTTGCGTTAGCGTCAAAACTGCCGAAGTGTGATCGGGCGCCTCTTCGCTCGTATATTCCGCAGTTCCCCCTCCCTTGGCGTCATTTGCATTTTTTCCAACCCCACGATCTTTTTGTTGCTTTAAGTATAGCTGACGTTTTGAGGTTACGCGCATTTAGGATACGCGTGACTTGCACTGAAATTGTTTTCAAGGAATCACGTACTTTACCTTGAAACCCTGACAGAAGTAAAACACCTGGCGTTTGCCGACATTAGGACGATACTTTCCGTGGAACATCCGCCCTTATATACGTCACAAGGTGCGCAGAAATGCGTTGCGTTGCCAAGTGAACGGAGAATTGCGACACGAAAGGCGAAATTTTAAATTATTGTTCTTTCGCGCTTGGGGGTGGCGGCAACACAGCAGATCTTGCGTGGGCGCAGCGAAAACTACTGGCACGTGTGATCTTCAATTGCCAGTTAAAGCGGCATTTACGATTATGACCTGACACTGACATGATATCTCCTGTAGCCTCGTGAAAAACGACCATTAAAAGCAGATCCTAATAAACAGTCTGATGGTGAGGTTTTCTTTTTAAAGGTTCAAAACAAACATGGACGTCATAATATTATTATAATGGTAATATAACAATATTACACCTGCAAATTTTTCTGTTTTTTGGAAGAGCGATTTTTGGCGGAAATTTTGGGCACGCGCTAAAAAGGCTTGCCTCTCAGTCACACCCCTGCTTCCATACTCTTTTAGGAAACGTACGCTACTACTCGGCCTTCAAGGTACTTGTTTAGCGTTTTTTCCCTAATGATGATGTTACCTGCCATTCTATCACAGGAATATTTGCCCAGCAATCTTTTGCTCTCACGCAAAATCCCAGATTTTGTACGCGTGGGCTTCGGAATGAAGCAATCGACTTTTGCAAATCCTCGATGGAATGCGATCGTTTGCGTTCAGGACCGCTCCTGCCGATTCGGCAGCCCTT
>JGI24158J21664_10002300_pt1 | contig 22974 bp, 11 predicted proteins | sample Ectturendosymbi3_FD_21664 | JGI IMG/M metagenome (IMG submission 21664)
GAGAACCGCACATCCGATTTCAAAAATTTTTTTTGCATTGAGCTTAGAATTTTGTGTAGAAAAACATATCTAAAAATTATAAAAATCCAAGACCATGCGTTGAAAAATTGCAAAATATTTGTTGAATTATAATAGAATGAGCCTATAGTGCCTGCTCAGCCTGAGATACCTCGGTTCGCTGTGCCGTTGTATTTCAAGCACGTGTATTTTTTGTAGTTCGGTTTAAATTGAAACACTCGGGCGGCTACATTTTTTCGACTAACCGCAACAATTCAACATTATATTCACCAAAGCATTTTGCTGCTGTTCCATCTTGCAGCATAAACCTTTGCTTGTGTAGCGAGTTTTTTTGGGACTGCATAACTTTTTTAGATCGATGTCGACGTTTCTGTTTCTAGGCAACCGAAACAACGTTCTGGATCGCGAGCAGGATTCAGCGAAATAGCCAGCCCGCGTTCACACAACTCCCACTACAACAGCAGCCGCAGTCCGCGGGTTCCTCCCCGGCCGAACGAGCTTCCCTTGTCCGCCATCCCATTGTCTCCCTGCGAGTTGCTCCCTGAGGACAAGACTGTCTACGAGCACGAGACCTTGAAGTCGATCGAAAGCCCGAGAAAGGTAACGATGCGTTCCACGTCTATTCGAAGCTTATTTTTTATATCTCGTAGTTGCTTTTTTCTGGAAAGAATGCGTCGCACAACACAATATTGCAGGAAAAGAAGCAAACAGCTAGGAATTGGTTGCTGATTGATTTTGTGATCCCTTTTGCTTTTATCCACTCTTCACGTAAGACGACATAGCCTCTCGCAAATGACGTGATCTGTTGCGTTGATGGGAACTTTGTCGACTATTGTCGTTCCGCAACCGACATGTTTGAAGTGCTTGACGCATCCCGACGTTGCTCACGATTTTTCTCCAGGCGACTTTCGTGCAGTGGAAAGACAAGAAGAGTCGTCACTGCCCGGTGGTGATCGCGTGCGGGGAGGGGTACCGGCATTTCGGTTCTCAATCGGCGTCGAATCCGCTTCCGAACCGAGAAAACGTCCCTACAATCATATGCTGGAAGGTCGTATGAGAGTGCAATCCGGGCTTTCACACCACAGCTCGTCCTGGATGACGTGTCGGTGCATTTCTTACCTGACCCGCCCATGAGCGAGATGAGCTTAAGTACCTGACGTGTGTTGTGGTTTTTGCTTTGTCATTTCATCGGGTGCGACTCAACAAAACGAAGATGCCAAATTGCCGAAGAGATATTTTGTTTGGGAATGCGTTAGAGCGGTTAAATATTTTACGTTTAGAATTACAAGAACGCTGCTTTGAAGCTCTGACTCAAACGCGGTCACCCACGCGACAGCTGCTTGCATTGACAAATATGCTGACCCTGTGAGAGACGGTATTTCCCTGTAGTTGTCGAACCGCTCGGACGACTGCGTTTCGACCTTTTAGTAACTCTCTACGCTGTGCTTGTAATTATCTGTGGTGCTCCTGACCAAACAGCCGCATTTGATTGCGACCAAACATTACAGTTTCATGATATCTCGAATCAAATGGCGCTTTTCTGTTTTCTACAAGTTCTCGTGACAGCGAAAATGTGACGCACTGTGCTTCGCTGGCTATTTGCTCAGCCGACATTTTCTGAAAATAGCACTTAACGGTTGTCACCATAGCGTAACTACCACTTATTGTTTCGTACGTCTTGATCACGGCCGGATCTTTGCCATAGTTGCCAGTAGCAACAATCCCGTTTCGTCAGGTGGTGCTAGGATCGGGAAAAGTGTTGCGAACTCTGCACACAACCAGCACCGGAGTCAACTCATACTGGTCGTGACTGGTTTCGACCAGTTGTTCCACCTTCTGTTGTGCGGGTCGATCTTTTCGGTCCGTGGCGTTTGCACGCTTTCTTTCGTCAAATGGTGCATTTTATTGCTGACTGCGCGTACCCCGCATTCATTCTGTTAAGTTCTGGTTTGGATGGACACGATTTACCTCCTTTCGCAATCTGAGATCCGCATCTGCGAGTGGGAATGTCGTGGACGACCCGCTCTGACCCTTTGCATCCGATCTCTACTTCAGGTCTTTCGCGTAAAAGTTGTTTGTTAACATTGAAGTCGGAGCTGTTGACGATGCATCTACGCAGCTCAACTTCTTGTGAACTTGTTATTTGAAAATTTTCTTTTCTTAATGTCGGATCCGTTGCCGTTTTAATTTATTTATTTTTTGTCATGAAATAGAATTAAACTCCTAGATTGCACAGCCGTTCCTTGTTTAAAATGAATCTGTAGCATGTTATTTGTGTTTGGTGATTGGGTTCAAACCATATGGGCGAGCCGTTATATCTACTTGCAATGCCCCTTCAAAAATCTTAAGGTGCACTACTTACCCGTATTTCCCTCAAAAGGAAACCTCACCGAAAATACGCCATTGCATAATTTTAGTGACAATCCTTGAAAATGAGTTGTCCAGCGAGGATATAACGTCATCAGAGAGTAATGGCGTTTTGACTCCAGGTTGAATGCCTGTTTATAAATCATTGTGTTGTTTAAGGTGTTTTTAAATACGTGTGCATAAAGAAAATATGACATTTCTCCGAAAATAAACTCTAAATGCGTCATTTGGGACCAAAATTGACATTAGACCCGCATATAACCGCTGAAATACTCACCGCGCATATCGATTTTGTAAATTCGCGCCTGTAACGCCCAAGCATTGCCGCGCTATCTTCAAGCAGATTGTATTCATGGCTGGATTTTCTCTTTCTGGGCCCTAGGCCAAACTAACCCGTACGAAAATTGATAGAAACGTGGTGTGGTTCATGTTTTTAACATTCTTGCATAACAAATTAGTTTCAGTAATCGTCCAGGTATTTGTTGACCCCCGGCCAATGGCGTATCGGTCAATTCATCCCTGATGATCCAGGATAATATGGCCTGACTTCTGGGCCTGCTGCATCGGATTCACTTGGCCCTGAATCGAAAGAAACGTCAGGGTTTGGTCGTTGAGACACGGCGGTCTTGTTTTTGCGCGGATGTGCGTTCAATGCGCACGGATGTTTGAAATTATGCTTGCACTGCACGCGTTGCACATGTATTTTAAAGCGGTAGACGTCTGTTGAAGGTGCGTGTTGTCGCTTTCGCTTGCCGTTGTTGCGTCTTGCTTTGCGGTGTGCCAGTGGTTTATTGCTATTATCTCGGCCAGCTTTGCATCGTACAGAAACGTGAAAGATGATTTTTACCCCCATGACATGACACGGCTCATTCGCAATTTTGCCACCGACACCCGTCGCGTCCGGACATGCTGGCGTGTTCGCAACGTAAGGCGTCGGTTTTTGATGAATGCACTGAAGCCCGGTTGTATCTTTTCCTTGAAAGTGGTGCAACTTATTTCATACGTCACGTGCGGAAAGTTAAAACTTCCGATATTGATCAAGCCGAACTACTCGTGAAATGTCTGTAAAGGCCAGCTAGATTAGTATTCTGTACAGATGTTGTTGTTGTCGTTCGGTTTGTTCTTGTAAGCCTTCTTCGTGCAACGAAATATCTTAATTGCTAATTGCGCTACCGAAGCGATTTCGCCAGATTTGCAAATCGTGAATATGGTTAATGCCACGATTCACCTTAAACATTACCTGTCGTCGGCGCCTACTTGTAGCTGTCTTGTTTATAGTTTGCACGGTTTAAAACACGAGAAGCGTAATCACAACAACGAAGAAACCTTGCAGCGCCATTTTTTTCAGACACCTGTAAGTTGCTGTCGTGGCGGTTGCTTCCGATGTCCTTGCAAATCAACTACAATATCTCCGGCCCTGCCGTTTCGCTCTCTCGGAAAATATGTCACGCACTGTAGCACAAACATGGTGCTTGCCGCCGGCCGGCGAGCTGACCATGCTCGCTGCCATTGGACGAGGTCCGCAACACACTCGACTGCATTGTAATCGGCAACTGATTTTCGTCGCACTTCGCCCAAGTCCGCAAGCAACGTTTGAAATGCATCCCCACTCTGCGAGCAATTTTTTCGACGCAACGTGCAATCGCATGATTTTTTGATGATTTTCGTACAAATCGTGTGTGTCTTCGTAGATTTTTACCTAAAGCAAAGCACCAGCGTCGCGTGTGTCGCTTTCTTTTTCCATCGGCTTTCGATGTGCGGCGCTTGCGTTTCCTGTAAATGTTGTTGAAAAGCGCTTTACTGACATATCTACTGTGTTAAATCGCACGAATCGCAGTTCCTGCCGTTCCACTTGTGTTTAAATTCCGTTAATGCACATCCCTCCTCGAGAAACCGATCCGCAGGTTTGTTGACGGTCGACGACCACTCCGTTCAAACGGCTGTCTGGTGCAGCGCGATGTTGCCAGAGCCGTGGAGTTGCAGTATGGCATTCACGGATTGTTCTGCTGTGCTGACCTTGACCGCCATAGACAAAAACTTTCTTCGATCTTGAGGTCAACGAGATGGAGCTCGAAGCAACAGTACCGCAGTACTTCTCCGACGGCTTTATATCCAGCCCTGTAGCAATTGCGGATCTCCTTACCACGCAGGTACACTCCCCACTTAGCGTCGGTTTCTATCCAAAGCAACGCCTTTTCATTTATTGCGTTATTCATACGAGACTGTAGTTGGCTTTTCCCGCTTGTTCATAAATGCGCTGCTTTATTTCTTGTGCTTATATTTCCTCTTGCTTGTGTTTAAGCCGAAGAGCTGGTAGCGACATGGTTGTGCTGACTTGTGTCAATTTTCACGCGCTGTCAACAAGATTCTTAACTGTCTGTTGTAAATGCTGTGGCGTCGTCACAGGTGTTAGAAAAAGCTGGAAGGCGAAAGCAGCGATGAGTTGGAATGTGATAATTTTGCTCATGGAGCCAAACGAGGCACAAATATGGTATCCAAGCTGTATTTTGCGCACTTTGAGCTCGACATTTACAGATCAGCACTCAGATATTTGAGGATATTTTTGACGAATGTCATTATGCACCCAAACAGAGCAGCCAGCATAGTTCTGGCAAAAATTTTGTTAATTCTGACTTTTCTGCGACGTTGTGTTAACGGTTGTCAGTTTCTCAGCCAGCTTGGTCCGTGCGTAAGCTGGTGAGAAGACCTGGGCGTCAAAGATCTTCTGGCATAGAGTGCAACGACTAGCAAAGGGGAATGACGAACAGTACCATCAAACGAATGCTACGGAAATCTTATTGGGCCGAATTTAAATGGCTGTTTTCATAACCAGCTAGTGTAGTCAAATTTAAAAGTAACACGATTCAGAACGACTGACGAACAGCCCCCCTCCCTACAAAATTTATCGCCCCCCTGGAGAAATGTGTTGGACGTATTAACTATGGCACACAGTTTTAAAAATTTGAGCCCGTCAGAAAACTCCTCGCCCCGATGGTGTCCCAAGCTGGTTACGGGCATGCTGGCGAATCGTTAGAGGGACTCTCATGAAGTACCAATCGTTTAAAGGTCCGCACTGCTGGGCGACAGTGAAAACAAGTTCCAATGTTTCGGGGAGAACCGCAGTTCACGTAATTTATAAACATTTTTAAGCGACTGAACAGGAGAGATGCACGAGTCGAAATATTTAGTAATCCTGCTCCACTCCACAGATTTTGACGATCCTGATCCAAAAAAGTTCTCACAAATACTGCGATCCTATTTTGAAAGTATCGTAATATTAATGTAAGCCTAACAACTTCCGAATTACAGCATTCCAAATGTTTGGTCCACTAGCCTACTATTCCATGAGTCCTGATGAAAAAACTGTTGGAGCAATCAAGCGCGTCAGAGAAGCAAAGGAAAATTACGTTTTATGCAGTTTATTGCAAGTTCAACGTTGAAGCCATCGCCTCCGTTAGAAATTTTTGTCCAAACTGGTCGGAATTTCGTGCTATCCAAATCCGCTCGCGAATTGCACTATCCACCAGCAGGAGTGCTATGTTGCGGACAGGATCGAGAATAGCTGTACTAAAAATCGTGTTAATAAGTGAGACCGTGGTTGCACAACGCTACAAACTGTGTGTAACAAGGGTGAATAAAATAATTTCTAATTTTGGTTTCAGATTTTGACTCATGACTTTTCGAAAAATGTTTACTTAAAAGTTGGTCGAATTAAAACCTAAGGGCTGAGTTAATTGAAGAAGTTGTTGGACGTTTTCGCTACAGCGTGTTTTTGTTTCAAGAGCGTCGACAAAAAGCTAGTTTCGAACAAAGGTTCTCAGCGTTAAGTGGGCTCTTGAGTTAAAAGTGCTGTCGTCACATTTTTACAATTAGCAGCGCCGACGAAGTGCACAGTGTAGAGCAGATGAGCACAACAGTTAATATTGCTTTAAAGCAGTTAATAATGCTTTCATATATGAAGGCCTTTAGAAGTTAACTCCAATACTAGCAGACAAGAAAAATACTTATGATTCTTCAGGCGTTTATGGTACATATCAAGGGACAAAAATCACACTGCTCTTGTCGATGAGCAGCCAACGGCCAGCATCCGTTACCAAGGAAACTGTGAGAAAAGTGTTGTAAAAATGCTTTCACGTGTCTCCTAGCGACAGGTCAGTTAAAGTCAACGTTTAGTAACATGCTTTCTTTTACGATAATTCTTTTTCCACATAAACTTAACAGGTTCGAAGCAACCAGCAGCAACATGATAAAAGTGGGTTCTTCGGCGTGTGCGTGCATGGCCGTAATCCGCACGAAAGCAGTGACGAAACAACTTAAATGAACGACCTATATGAGCTCCTCGAGATGCACTGGGGAGGAATATATTTAAATTATGCATGGGGTGCTTGAACAGATGGAGATTAAACAAGAAAAGAAAAAAGCTAGTGGTTCTCTTGAAGGACTTTATCTTTTAGTTCGTAAAACGTCAGTTCTGTGATGGCGGCTAGTGGGGTTTAAAAACGCCAACTGAGGACAACCTGATAATTTAAAATTTTAATGAGTTGAAAGGTTGGTGTCAACTGTAATTGAAGGATGCATAGGCATGGTGTTTTATGTGGCAATTATAGTAAAAAATTCGGGTAATGTTTTGTTTTCTCCAGCTAAGGTTTTTCTTTCAGAAAGAAGCGAGGTCTCAAATATGAGCTACAGGTCAAGATTTAGAAGGAAGCAGAGTTATAGCAGTGACATAATTGTTGGGATCTTGGCCTGTACTTTCAATGAAGTGAAAAGTCAAAAAGCTAAAGAATCCTGTATTTTTGGCGAATGGATGTCACTTTCTTGTTGAATATACATTTATCAAGAAGACAAATTTCCACAAAAGCAAATATTTACATGTCAAGCAAACAGTTGGTCAATTTCCTGAATTTTCTTATATATTTTTTAGCAAGTTAAAAACGCCAAGTGAGACATCAGAACAAATTATCTTGTAGTTGAACAATGGTTTACAGAATAGAACCTGCCACAAACGTAAATTGTTGCAGTAATAACGTTTCAAGGAGACTGTACGTTGAAGTTACAATGCAACTGGAAGCACACTAGCATTCACATTTCAGAAAAATGTTGAGTTAGAGAAAATTTTCAAGAGTCTTATTATCGTTGGAACAGCAAGACGCAACCTTGAAAAAATAGAACTCAGCATTAGAAAAGAAATACTTAATGAAGAAACATTCAGTGTGATTCTTAAAAGCTGCTGGTTTCAGTGTCAAACAAAAGACCTCTTGAAGTGGAAATCAAAAACATTTCTTCAAATTTTACAATTGTTTCGAGATAGGTTTAAAGCCAAAAACTGACCAATACAACAAACTTAAACGTGTGATCAGAAGCAAGAACTTATTAGGCTCAAACAGTCAAGCAAAATCGCTGACCAAACAATACACAGAATATCAAAAGGTTGAAAAAACATGATCGAAAGGTGAATAGCTCTAAAAATCTTATTTACAGCTGAATAAACTTGCTCTAACTACATTTGCCATTAACTGCAGCCTATAAGGAATAACAAACATTTGAGACTTTCTCGTATAATGATAAGCAAGAGTATTTCAGTGAGATATGATCAATAACAAAATTGTTCTGCGCAAACATTTAATCTGTTTTCAACCGTCACAAGCTTTTTTACTGAAGAAGTTCATAAGAAAGTTTGAGCAGAAGGCGCTTCTCGTCTTGCCAGGTTCAATCTAAGCTTCACCATTCACTATACCACAAACATGCGATGCAGAAATACAGGACAAATTAAGTTAAAGAATCTGTACAAGATTTAAGGGAATATCTTACCAAACAAACAATGTCTCTCTGCACAATTTCTTTGTCTTAGAAAAAACTGCTTTCATTTCTATAAAGTTTGAAATATGCTTTTCTCCAAACAACATGGCACTGATGAAGCCATTCGCCTATTTAGCAATTTAGTTAAGGTTTGCCAGTCATATCACGGTGGATATGATTTCGTCGGAGAAATTAACGTAGCTTGGGAGCTTTATCAGGACAATGTTTTTTGTACTCAAGCCCCCAGTGGAATCTTTCCACATCCTTAAGGTTTTGCTTAAAACCGCAATGAATCATTAATAAAGCCATGGCAATAAAACGTTCTTATTCTCGGGCCAACGTCACAGAGAAATGGACGAAGATGTTGTCATAGCAATAAAGTTAATACCAAGCAATCTCGTGCGAACGCGGCAATGAGTTTTGTATATGCGAATGGCTTAAACCATGGGTGTAGCAGCATGCGGTTTTTGTGGTTCCAAAGGATATTTTGCCCAAATTTCCCTAAATTTGCTTTCTCCCTGCAAATTTTCTATAGCTGTTAGTACACTATACTTTCCTCTACCAAGTTGCCATACAGTTGAAAGTAACAAAATTGGTACTTGAAATTTGGTTCTTAATAACTCAACTTAAAAAAGTACGCTAAGTTGTGCAAGAACATTGTCAGAAGCTAGCTGGATCAGTATTCTTGAGCATCTCCCTCACAGTTCTTGGCGCCCCATTCGTATTCGAGCTGTTGGTGTCAGTAAGGAACCTCACACCCAGCTGAGGCACGCCTAACGCTGCTTCCTTCTCGAAGACATCTATGTGACGTATGTGGCGTGTAACACATTATTTATATTATGACTATGCCGTAAGCCTCACAACATGGTCTGTTCATCTCCACAGATATGCAACAAGCTGTATGGCAAATTGTGTTCATCCAAACACGGGTCAACTTATTTCCACAAGAGGTTCAGAAAGTAAGCTTTGCCTACCAGTTAAAATTAAAAACAAAAGCTTTTCTGTTCTTGCCTGGCACGGCCTCTACTAATATGAAGTACTGTAAGTGCCCTGCAGCATATTAGATTCTCTCAGGTATAATTGATTAAGCACATAAATGAAATGTGTTTGTTCGCTTAAACTTTCGCGTGAGTCAGTTACTTATAAACTCTCACAAACTAAAACACAAAGTTATGAGAAACAGTTTGTTGATTTTATATAATATATTTAAATTGTTTTCTATGACATAATAAACTTTTTTCCCACATAATATATTTATACACTCAATAGCAAATAAGGATAATTTAAAATAGTGTTAGAAAAGGCTGAAACTTTTTTTGTTTTGACAAATGAAAACTTTTGTGGGTGCGCGTGCATCCCTGCACCCCCAGCTCCTACATCACTGGTTGAAACACAGACCTAACCCACTCTAATTTAGCAGAATTATTCACAATCCGTAAAAACGGCCAAAACTTTAGCATTCTCGCAGCAAATAAACGAGCAAAGCTTACTTTCTGAACCTCTTGTGGAAATAAGTTGACCCGCCTTTTTATGCTCGAGCTACGCGGACAATTTTCGGGCAGCGCTTACTTCGTTTTGAAGCATAAACAAGATTCACCGCACAAGAAAATACGACAATACTGTACCAAAGTAATAACTAATGTAGGCTGTGAAGTGAACACATGTGGACTGTTAAAGTCAATCTTCCATGTTACTTATTTTCTTATGGGATCCAGGAGGCAGGAGCACAGTTGCGTGCCATCAATCGCGGTTAAAACATTCATGGAAATTTTCACCTTTTCAGAAACTTAGCCTGCGACCAACTTTCAATCTAAAAACGCTGTTCGACAAACCTAGTTCATTAAGCTATAGTTTTTAACAAATAACGTATCGCTGAACTGGAGCTCAGATGATTTAGGAGCTGGGTTGTTTTCCATGAAACTTCCGACAACGCGTAAGGCACCTTTAGCAAAATGTAGCACCATCAGTGTCCAGCAAATATCACTCAACTTTCTGAAATAAGTCATGAAACAAATTTTGGGAATCAAGTTCTTTTACAGACAATTGCATTACCTTTACGTTGTAAGGCGCGCACCGGTGAAATACGTAAAACCCTGTGTCGAGCCACTTTTCCAAATAAAAAGATAACAGGTGCAGTAGTTTAATCACGTGACCAGGATGCGCCAGTAAAGTTGGCGAGGCAAGTTCTGCTTGCTGCTCCAGCGTCGAAACGCCCCAGAGGTCGGCTAAGAGCCACTTGGGACAATTACAAATCTGACCTGGCTTAAACGGGCCTTAGTATGGAGCCTGCAGAACTACAGTATCAGAGCTTGATGAAAACTGTCAGGTACCTCGGTACCTCTGGGCTGCTGCTATCCCCTTGACCCTTTCTAATAGAAAAGTTGGTTTGAAAATGAGTAAATAAACAAATACATTGTCTTCATGCGAATATTGATCTGCAGCGAAACCAAAAACTTGTGTCACCGAAAAGAACTCACTGTTCTCATAGATAGCAACAAACCACATTCAGAGTGTTATTTAAGCTGATCTTTGAAATAACTGAAACTTACTACTATAAAATACTGTATGTACATTGTTCTTAATAACTGCGAAACCATAACTCTCATAAGAAGCTGCTCAACTTATTTACAGCATAAACAAGCAGTGACGGTCAATCAAGTTAATACAAAAAATGGGCAATTTGGAGGTTTACAGAGGGAAAATTGGGAAAAAATGATGCATAACCACACAGGTGCATGAGAGTTTCCGTGATATACTGTATATGAATTGTCTGTTTCAAATACGCAAAGAGAAGAAAACTAGTAAGAATTCAAAAATAATTTTGATTTATTTGATTGATACGTTTGGTTTTTCCGGGGGAAAAAGCCGTGGTTCCTCTTTGAGGAGCCCACACTTGCACCAATAATTAGTTTTGTCACATTTGTTGTGTATGAAGTGCTGCAATCCGCCTACGCTTCCCAGAAATCCTTCTTGCGCAAACCGTACTGTGTTTACTGCAGCCAGGGTCTCCGGGAGGGGGTACAAGAGGTACGAATACAGCAAAATAATGAGTTCGGATCTTCGAAAATTGTTGCAACGCATTCGCAAGCACAAGCGTTTGCGTACTAAAACGGGCTTAGACCGATCCTCGTATGAACTGCAGCACAACCCATCTGCAATCATTGCATAAATTTAAAGCAACCCTGGTGATGTATAGTTGGTTGCAGAACTTGTGTCGGCGAAGTTGTTCGGCAGAGGCCTAGGATGTTTTTGCTCACAAGATCAAAATTCTGTAAGAAGCAATCGTAATTCCACCTGGTTGAATTCAACGAAGGAACGAGACACCCCCGTCCAAATAATCCCACCTAAATCAGCCATATTTTGTTAAAACTTTGGATAATCGCATAACATTAGAGTTTTAATATATGATGGAATTAAATCAATGGATATTTGTTGCGTTTCTGTGCAACATGGTTAAAAGATTCAACTATTATAAATTATGGTGATGAGTAAACGAGGGCAGAGTCAGAGTGAGTGGATAACTCTTGTGGTCTTCAATTTTACTCGAATCGCTTTCAGCAAGAGAAAATGAACCGACGGAAAAAATGTAAGTATAAAAAATAGGTCAGAGTTCCGATTTACCGTCATGGTTTTGCACAATTACTATCGCGAATACTACACATGTAAATTCATCCATTCTGTAGAATATATGCGTGTGGGGAAGGTTTCTCATGGGGAGAAGCCAACTGCCATATGCAACTGCTCCAACTTCTGACGCTAGCCGTGGCCTTGCTTTTTCGTGCAAATTGGGTATGAAATTTGTATTTCTGTAGGTTTCCCCTGAAGTAAAAAAGAATCATCAACTTGTTCCAAACCATAATATCCACCAAAAATTTCAGCCCCGCACGATCGTCGAATTTCCTCCATCTCCATGTTTCCCCGATTTTTCAAGTTGATTTCCATACCTATCGCTCCCCTGTCTGACTGTTGCTATTAATTTTTTTGTTTGCACTAGAAAATTACAAATACTGCACTGTTGTGTTTGAATTTTACAAATTTTGCAAAGTTCGTGAGGTGGCGGCTCTACCAAAACTCGTTTTGTACGCCGATGTTAAACAGAATTTTCTGTGGAAGTGAAGGGCCTGTGCCTGTGACCTACGGAAGTATGGCAAGTAGTGCAGTTGTTTGCTTTCTCATTAAACGTGTGCAATTACAAGCGCAAAAATCGTTTTTCTTTTCTTTTGGTGCAGACGTTAACAAGGCTGTCACATATGCTATATCAATAAAATGTTTGCATGTAGTTCTTTATTTTACCTGAGGACATAGATTATTACAATTGGTTCCTATGAAGAAGAGTGTTTGTGGCGGAGGTTCATTGTGCATACTATCTCGTTGTCTTGTTACGAAAGCTGACATTTTTAAAACAGTGGCGGATAGTGGCGAACATTGAGAGAAGACTTTAGATCAGAGTCAAGTTTAATGAATCAGATGAGAAGAAATCTGGGTGGGACGATGAGACTTTGCCGCAAGCAGCAAGTGTTCCTTCTTTTAAGCATCATGTCGCTAATGCGATTGACTCACTGTCAGATGGGAGGACATAATCCTCCCCTAGAAGACATCGCGAAGTTTAAAAAAGTTACCACATCTCCAGCGAAAAAAACTTGCGGATATCCCGACCGATCAACCTTTTGTGCTCCGGTAACCTCAGCTGATGGGTTGCAAGGTCAAGCGTGTATTCCGAAAACTTGCAATCAAGAATGTCCTGGAAGAGATAAAGTAAAAGACCCTGGCCCTGGGTAAGTACATAATTGAAATCAGTTATTTTGTGTTAAGCTCATAGCAAAACTCAGGCAGCACCGATACCTGCTACCAGCCCTTTACTGTGGTCTGAACGCAAATATTTATTTTAGCATTTCCTACACAATGACATAAAAGAAAATATTTCATTGGTTATTTTGGGCATATTTTTTCATTGGTTAATCACTCAGCCCTTCCATTTAAGCAATAAAATATAAACAATTCAACCGATCAAAAATGTTAGATAACCAGCTCAAGCACAATATCCATCACACAAAACTCAATTACCTATGAAAACAAATCGCACAATAATACATAAAGCAGACCTTTTGCTTAAGGTTTTTCGAATGTGGATGCTTTCCAATATAACGACATTTAATTTTCATCTATATTTTAAGAGGAAGTACCTCAGAGGTTTCTGCTATGCCCTTTTAAATTCTTCCTTTATATTTTCTTACATCAATATGTCGTGGGGTTTAGTGCAATCTTCCCTGTGTGTTTGGGATTCCAAAAAAGTTAACTTGCATTGTCACAACACCCCATTGTCACAACACCCCACCCCCGCATCCACTCTCTATTTTTCGTCAACAGGTGGATTGGTTGTAGACATACGTGGAAAGGTTAGTCTCACATTTTTGCTTATTGTGAGTGTTTCTATGGTGATAAAGTCTGAATAAGAGCTGATGATGCCAACCCAGTAGGCTAAATATATACTCTGTAAGATCTTAGTGTCTGATTCTTTGATGGGAAAGGATTCCTTTCAATAAACACTGATAAAATTTGCCTAATCAGATTACTTTTTTGGTAGTCTTGTAACATTTCTCTGTTGCTTTATACCCATGCATTTTAAAGACGTAAGTCCATAATGATGTTTTAAAATTTGCTGACAAACTTTGAGGTTGTGCCAGCGGATTGCGAATTCTTTCTTGATTTAGCGTTCGACAAAAGAATTTGGTAATTTGACCCTCGCTGGAAAAATTGCTGTCGTCGCCCATGTCACACATGCGTTGTAACTTCACCACTTTTCGAAACATATGTACAACGATGGGAAAACAAAGCGACTAAGGCAGGCTGTATAGAAACTGACAACAAAATCGCAGTTAGCTGAAAATTTCAGAGAAAGGCAAAATAATTGTTTAAATGTTTAAATACTTTGTTAGTAATAACAGATATATTGGCGGGTGCAAGGACTTTCCCGTATACATCACGTTCAAATTTGTCTTTGAGGGATATTTTATCGATGGGGAAAAATATCTTTGACTAAGAGCAATTTAGAGGAGTTTGATTGGGCAACTCTTCCACGAGAATATGTCGAAAGGATTGGAATCTGTGATTACAAACAGTTTGTAAGATTGCTGCACCAGAGCTTCGGCTTGTTTGCTGTGTCATACGTGGTTACTTTTGTCTTTGGAAACCTTCTCTCAGCATCGAATCTGTATTTTCGACAAAAGTGCACTTAACCTAATGTGGTGTTTGTGACATTTGACTACAGCAATCAAAAATAGCATCACAACATGTTTTTTGATCACTCTTTTTGCAGAGACACTGGCAGATTTATTGATTTGCTTAATGGAGATCCGGGTGCTTGTGTCCTTCCTGACAACAAAGACGTCAAAATCCCTGGCAAAGCAGCGTACATATTTTACAATGATCCACAGTGTGGGATGTCTCCAATAACGGCACCAAGCATGGGACGTCCTGGACAGTTCGCCATGGCAGTTTGGCTCAAACAAGAGAAAAGAAACGCAGGGTAATTCTTTGATTAAAAGCATTACCTTGTACTGTTAAAAACAGGCTCTTCCCACAAATGCTGTTATCCAAATACCAGTGGCTTTAGGGAGTCAACGGGGAAAATGCTTTTGTTTCGCACCTGATATGACGGATGTTGCTCAAAGCAAACTGGGTCAACAATATATAATACGTTTTCGCTCTTGAACCCGCCTGAACGCATATTCTCTTCCGCAAAACATTTTCTGTTCAGTTTGAACTCTCGCTGAGGAAGTTCAGGTTCATAAAAAGATCAGTAAAAATGTTTCTTGCGTTTTGATATTTACCTGGCAGTTCTTGCGACCTTCAATACATAGCACAACGCACAGTTGGGGGTGCGTTGAAACGGTTACTGTTCCCAATAATGACAATCTCGCATGAGGTGCAGATAGCAACTCACAGCGGTCAAGCAGTGACAGAAAAATGCTTCATTACCGTACATTTTCATGATGAGGCTCATATGTCAGTTTGTTTACACGGTAACAGTCAACAAAATACCATTAATTTTTTGAAAGGTATTGTTTGGAAACTTTAAAATATATGTGATGCTTTTACTGATTGTTACATATTTATAAACGGTATTTTTTCTTTTTCTTGTGACAATCAGGTATTTAAAGAGTTTTCCCGAAACCATTTCTGGTGGAGCAAACCGACAAGGCTCGTAACGTCTCCAGTAACTATACATTCGAAAGAAAATTTTGATGTTATTGGCAAACTAATCATAATATTATGTCAAACAGTTTTGAGGATTTCGATCTTTACACTGCTTTGCATTATTATACTGTGTCTTGGATGTACGAAAAAAATGTGAGCCTGGGTTAGAGAAGCTGTTTGTTTGAACGATGACACCAGCATAACAAAATATGGCGCAACAATGACGCTTTGCCTAGCCCTAGCAACTGGTGCATTTGTAGCTGATGTTGAAGGAAGGCCTCAAAATTTGTTTTCCAATCTTAAGCACAGGACACTTTATCAATACTTTTAGTCAGTTCGTGCAACATTTAAGGAAGAAAGATCTACTCTGTCTTAACCTTTTTTCAAGTGTGTATATGAGTAACCTACATAGTGCTTTCCTAAATTTGCATTTACTTTTCTCTCTCCTCAAAAGGGTCATTTTCGAGAAACTGGCTGGTCGAGGTCGACGCAAGGAAGTAATTCTGCTAGTTATGGTCAACTTATTTTCTGTTGGCCTACAATACCGTGGAGCTGACGGCAGACCCAAGTTCAAAATAATTCCTGTGCAATTTCCTCCTGAGGAGTGGACCCATTTGACTATTCAAGTATACAAACGTGACATTAGTGTTTTCATCAACGGTCTTGAAGCTGACGGAACTCCATATGCCGCAGAGAAGTTAACGGTTTCCCCTGCCGATCTCACTGATGGTTTTTTGGTGCGAGTTGGCCAAAGAGTTTCTGGTAAGTGTGAGGAAAAGTTGAAAATGATATCTCCATAGACAATATTATCTTGTTTTCAAAAGTGCCAATACTCTGTAAACTCCCAGTGACCTTGTCGCACGCTCCACGCTGAAGAAGGTTCGTGAAAAAAACTTGATTTTGAATAAAAGTAGTAGTTTGCAAAGAAAATAGTTTAATCTTTGGGGCATAAACAAATATTGCTCTACGTTTGCTTTTTATACAGCAGAAATTTCCATGTGTCTGTGCTGCGAGCAGGAAAAATATAGCAGATTCTAAAATAAGATGATGTTTTTAATCTTAGATCTAGTGTACAGCCGCTTTGGGAGGCACACGGTATACTTTTCAGACATTAGAGTTTGTTGATTCTTGGTTATTGAAACATTTGTTATAGATTACTAGTTTATTTTTTCCGCATTCACACCAATATATTTTTTTCTTATCAAATTGTGCTTTACGTCACCGTTCAGAATTGAACGAAACTTCAGATTTATTGATGGAACTGGAGAAACAATTCCCTGAGTTACCTCGTAACAGTAAGTTGATCAGTTGGTGTCATTCGGTCACACGGTTGCATCTTGAAGGTGTCATCATCGTATGCATGAATGTTGGTGGCTTGAGTACATTTTTTTTGGAATCGGCTAGGCAGCCTTAAAACGCGGGATAAAAAACAGATTTCAGGTCTGGGGTATAAAATCGACAGACCTCAGGATAAAAAAACAGACCTCAGGTCATAAATTTTCAGTTTTTTACTCTTCGAAACTTCCAAATAATTTGATTCATTCTACGTTTTGGTTCATAAAATCAAAGGTACAATTCGAAATATGTGGCGGGACACCACATAAAATATTTGTACAAGCTTGCGTTTATCAGCACACCTGGAGTCGTCCAATTTGAAGTTTATTTAATTAGTTTTTTTTGTAAAAAATTACTGCTCTGGCATTTACTGTTACTTTTATGATGAAAATTAAAGGGCTTGCTAGTAATAGCCAGTGTAATTCATTCAGAACTTCTCAATGGAGTTTTACAGTAGTTAGCCAGCAATTCAATGTTATACTGCACTTTTTATCTCTGTCTGCTGTGCACTAACACGTATGTGGAAGTGTATTAAAAATTGACGGAACGATTGCAGGAAAACGAAGTTTTCATATCCTTCAACAACTCGTTATACACTATTTCACAGACAAAAAAACTATGGAAAAAAGTCTAGACAAACAAAATGTTAGTCTTTAAACATTTGAATTAATCTTTACCTGAAGCAGCACGACCCTCACTTATGGGTCAAATGCAGCTAAATTAGTAGTTTTGTGGAGACTGAGAGCATAACTTTTATCACAGTTGGAACAAATGCTTTTCGTACCACCTTTTAAACTATAAAAGTTGGCGAATATTTGCATCGGTGCAACTCAGCATAGTGTAGACGGTAGACTCGCAAAGGTATTAATATAAAAAACAAAGTGGCTTCGTGATTGTCTCTGTTTATTTACTGTTTTATTTTTTCGCTGTTGGCATAAAAAGGTATAGGGCGCTTGCGTGAACAGGATATGGCGTTCGTGAGAATCTTCTATTGCCCTCAGTGTTTTCACAAACTTTCTGTAACTGATTGGTTCAGCCAAGATAGTAATGTCATTAATGCCACGGAAGTCTGCACGTTCTAGATCTAGCTTGCAATTTCACAAAATAAGGGTTTGTCGGACTGGGTCTTACCTGGATGATGTGAACATTATTTAATAATGTTTGCAAATGTTTATTTTAAAAAAAAATACGAAAAATACGGTTTAATTGCTTACAGTCACGAGTAACTGATGAAGTATAATGCCTCTTCAAGTTCTTTTCAAGCTTTCATACCGTTACAAAGTAAGGTTGAACGTCTGCATGAAAGTAACCACTGATGTCGTTTGTCTTGCTGTAATGTTTGCTCTCTTACCAGCGAACCTCGAGCAACTGTTGTTATCTTGTTTGGATAAGCTTTGCGGTTGAAGATGAACTTACGTTTCTTTCGCAAAATAAACTTTTGCAAGTGGTGAAGGAAACCATTATTATACACAGCAAATAAGTTGCTTGATGCTGTATTGTTTCGGATGCATTTGCAGCCTTATTCCTATTTCAGCAGTATGCATTTCATAATTTTGCATCCAAATAATACTATACTTGCTTGTCTTTCCTCAAATCGTCGTGTAGATCTGTTCGCCGATCATATCAAAGTGTGTCTTTATTCTAAAAAAGGATGATTCTTTCGTGTTTTGCAAAGTTTCTGTGAAATTTTGCGTTTTCTTTTTTGTTGCTCAGTGGCGTAGTCAAGAAGAGCGCAAAGTTTTAGTACCTCATTTTGAAACATAATTTTCAAAAATAGTGAACTGAGCCACAAATAGGCAGGAGTTTTTCCTGGACATTTAAGAAAATTGTCAGCTATGGCAGGCAATTACGATTCTTTCGAGGAATTCACTAAAATGGCTTAGTACATTGTACCAAGTTTATGTTGACATGTATTCACTGGAGCAAGTTGCTCCAGTTGCTCCGAGCAAGTTGCTCCGAGCAACAATAGTGGTGACCTCGTCAAAACATTTCTGTTTCTATGCTGTTTTGGCACAGAGTAACAGAAAATAAATTGAAAGAAATTGACGTAACAAATTATATTGAAAATAGCGAAATGATGCAACAATCGTAGTCTTGTTGTCTAATTTTTGTCCCCATCAATTCAAAATCTTGATTGCTTTGCACTATTTGCCTCGAACGTTTTCAATCAGTGTAAGATACTGTAGTAAGATGCTACATCATATTTTAAATTTCTGTGTGACGGACCAGAAAATCATGTACGCTTTAAACGCAGCAGCTAGTATTGCCAGTTCTTTTTGCAACTGGGCGGTTTCATCTGCTACATTAAACTAAGTCATGTCAGAAATTACATTATTCTGGATTACTAGAACGTTTTGTTGTGCTGTCACATTTTGTAACAATAATCGTGCTGACTTTTTGCCTTTGACAAGCTTAGGTGACTGCGACGGGAAAATCACTCTAAGCCGCACGGGACGCTTTACACTGAAAGGAAATACTAAACGATGCCTATTTATCAGAAAACTAGCGTTGTAACGAACATGAAGACATAACTCCTCGTTAACAGCTGTGGTGCAACTTGAACGTAAATATGAATGCGAAAATCAGCCAAGTGCAAAGTTTTGGACTGCGATTTTCCTATTTTGTCCTATTTATCTCTTTTCCTGTTTGTTATTTGCTCATCCATGGTGGCAAGTGATTGTTGCTCTGAAGATGTAACCTATTTCGGAACATAGAGCAAAACCACTTCTGGCCAAACGCTCTCTGTGAGGTTTGTGACAAAAGGCCTGAAACAAAGTGTTAGAATTGCTGCTGGAGATCTGCATGGTGCAGAAAAACCTAAACTTGGTGTAAGTTACGCATCTAAAACAATCTTTTTTGTCAGCCAAGCTTAAAGTGGGTCTAACATTCTTTTGAATATCCTGAAAACGCAAGTAAAACTGTGGATAGCACAGCTTTCTGAAGGGTTGTGAATTTTACTAACAAAATTTTTTTCACAATAGACGGTTCGGCGATCTTACTTAGCGTATTACGTCTTTGCAGGTACAGGGCAATACGTCGGACGGATGCAGGAATTCCGATGGTACGAGAAAACACTGACTAACAGAGAAATTCAAGAAATCGTGACCGGAACTTTTCCAAAAATAAATATCCAATCTCATTGTTTGTGCCCCGAGGGCTTTCCAAGGGTACATCCAATTGAAGAAAGGTAAAAAATGCTTTGATAATTTGCTTATGCTTGTCGGTAGTCTGTCTTACGCATGCATTAGAGTATTTGTCCAATTGGCATAGAAGAACAAGTTACACTGATGGTTAGAATTTATCAAATGAACTTGTTGTTTCTCTAGCTTAACTAGGCAATGAAAACTATGGTAGTTTTTTGACATCTTCCAATGCTTAAAAAGTTGAACCATTCGTTTTATGTATTGTACTGTAGCGTAGACGAAAATTTGAAGAAATAAATGGTCGTAGTAACCAATACTGAAATACTTTCACCGATAAAACACCTAAATGTAAAAAGTAACTGTGACACTCGCACGAACTAATGCAAGAAAAACATGTTTCGCAGCATCTACTGCAACGATGCTGAATGAAGCTATTCTAACGGTTGAAGTATGCGCGTTTCTAGCAACCCACAAACTTCTTGGATCGAGCTGAATATAAGGCCGAGGCATGAGCTGTTCATTTACTTCCGCAGGGAAAGGGCATTGATGGGGAAATATGTTAACTTAAATATTCTCCTTGCAACATTTACATCTTTGCTTAGCGTGATGATAGAAGTAGCCCAGTTTAGGCCCTCAGCTCCACTGGACATAAATGGTCAAGGGCGAATTCTGGCCTTTACTGTATGAAATCATTCTACAGGATTAGGAACACAGTGAATCAAGAGAGAAGTAACATGTTGTCACAACCAGGAAATCATGTGCAAGGATTCGTGCTTCACAAAAAACAGTTGCAGCTTACACTGTGTATACAGTAGTGCACTGCTGGCGGATTCCGAGTTGCTAATCCCACCCAACAGCCAACATTGAAAATTTTCTCCTTGCCCGCCATTCAACAATATCATGCTGATGACCCAACAGCTGCTGGACAGAAAAAACGCGATCCTGTCAACTATATGACCCACAACCGTGATCAGAATAGTTTAGTCCGCCCTTGATGAGTTGTCGCTGGCATATATGCAGTCTAAGATATAAGAGCGAAAACGATATGCTTGAACACGCCTCACAAAAAGAGGGTTCATCGAAAGGTAAGCAGTTCGCCTGTGACCTGCATCGCGCGTTATGTAATACGAAAAGCAGGTTCCGTAGATTGACGTGCGTTACAGCCGGTGGCATGTGCCATTAGTATTACTAGAAAAAAGTGTGAGAAAGTATTTATAATACGATCGCCAACAGGAGAAAGACGAAATGCTTGAAAAGTGACTAAACACCCATCTGGGTTTATGTGCTCGTAGAGCCAACCCATGCTTCTTGGACTGTGAAGTTAAGTGGTTAATTAGTCTTCGTAACTATTTAGGCTAGTTGACTGGATAACAACAGTGTGAATACATGTAATGTGAGTACTATAGTACTTCAGAAGGTCTATACAAGAGGTCGAGCATGGGCGTCCGCAGAAGTTTTTCCAAGGGGGTCTAACGTCAACATTTGCTAATCCTTGTCAGGTTGCTGACGATGCAATGCAAATGGCCGTTCACGAAACGCATTACCCTTTCTACACGACTACACCACAAAGAAAGTTCCCCATATTACGACAACAGTCACAAAAACGCGCCTCGATGGCAGCCATTGCCAGTTATATTACGAAATTTTTCACAATAGGCTATCTGCAGATTTTCAAAGCAGGGTAGACTACTTCTTTTCACAGAAGTACTGCCATAGTCTTTACCGAAACCAAAAATTACGACTTTATTTTACCTAAGAAGACTTATCAGCGGCACTTAACAACAAGAGCTACAAAAAAATTCAGCAAAGACAAGCAAGGTTTTATTGAAAGGGTGGTTGAAGGATCTTGTCCAAAGCGATCAATCACCCTTTCAATAAAACCTTGCTTGTCTTTGCTGATTTTTTACGGGGAACACTCATCATACACAAGCCGAACAATGGACCAGGCCTGAACAACTCAGAAAGCTCGAAGGGCCAAATTGATCGCATAAATTTGCCGCGGGTCGCATAATCTATTTCGTTTTGTTGTAGTTTGAAAGAAATTCTGGAACGACAATTAATGATATACCGAAGTCGGGCTATTGCAACATTTTCTGCTGTTGCGAAAGCTCTCGCGGGCCGTGTGTTGTGGAGGTCTGAAGCAGACTATGTTGACACGACTATCGGAGAGCTTACTAAAGTCAGAATGCCGTGCATACTTTAAAATATTTAGTAATGAATTATTGAAAGTCGCCACAGCAAATTTTAGCTTGGCACTCAGAACTCAGAAACAAAACATTAACGTTTAAGACGTATTCCCACCAGGCTGTATGGACGTATGTTCTAACCAGTGGCGTAGCTAAGGGGGGCGGGCGGTTCGCCCCTGGCGGCACTTTTGGCTGTGCTGTAGGCTATAAACCTGCAAAGGCTGTATTGAAATACAAGTGGTTTTAATGTCGGGACACTACTCGCAGTTGAAGGACGCTTTTGATTTTGAATGATTTAAATTATGGCACAGTGGCGTGCAGAGGTCTGGTGATGCCCGGGGCGACTGCTTAACTGTATGCCCCCCCTACCAAATTCTAGTATTGAGCAGTGGCGTATGGAAATAATTGTTACTGGTCATAGGCTACGTTGTGTGTGACGTCACAATATGGCGTCATATTCACGTTTGCAAACCAACGTTTTGGCGAAGTTTGTTGACACAACGTGCATATTATTCTCAAGGATAACTAGAAACTTTATACATGTGCTCCCCTTGCTCGTTGTTGTACATTGTGTCACTGTAATGAACATAAGTTATCGTCTAATGATGGGTTTTTACCAGGCTTGTCCATGGGAATGTTAATCCTATGGGAATCCCATGGGAAACGTCCCATGGGGTGGGATGGGACAGCACACATTTGTATTTCCCATGAGACTCAGAAATAGAATGAGAGTGTCAGAATGTTACTGAATTGGCATACTTAGACTATACTTCTGAATTTTGAAGTCAATAAATTTTATCGTTTTGCATGTCTCTGTGTACATGTAGTCCTATTTAGTAGATACTAAACCTAAACTTTCATAAATTTAATAATTTTGATTGTATTGTATTCCATATTAATATTATAATAATGTAATGGGAATCCCATGG
>JGI24158J21664_10002305_pt1 | contig 22961 bp, 10 predicted proteins | sample Ectturendosymbi3_FD_21664 | JGI IMG/M metagenome (IMG submission 21664)
TTTNTGACATTTTCTACTTGTGACTTTATTACCGGTCGATCGCGAGTTAACAAGAAATTTTCTAGTCGATCCCAGTCGAAGATAAGTTGGCCACCCCTAATGTACAGTAATTACTAATTCAAAGAAAGACAACCCACATCAACACAAGCATTTGTGAACAATAATAGTTCACCAAAATGTGTCACAACAAGAGTTTAAACAACTCATCTTACTTGCTCCATACGTTTAAGCCACTTTTGGAAGGTCCCTTCCTACTGTAGGACAGTGAATGTGCAACATGTCACATTTAATACGTTGCGTTAATCGTTTGTACGCTAACATACTGTAACACTAACAGTAAAAGTACGGTGTTGTTATCTGATATCTGTACTCAGCTGTAGTAGTGTTAACTGTTAACCCAACACACCGCAATTAAATTACTTGCAAGTTAACTATCCTATCGCAAGACTCCGAATATTTTCATACATACCTTATTTATTATTCAGATTGTCATTCTTACTCATTAGATATCGCCGAATTAACCACTGTCGTCTGTCACAGCAGATACATCACCACAACTTCACCATAGCGACTGTTTTACAACACACTGAACTCTACGCTAACGCTATCTTGGCGACAGGCGATCATATGACCGTCACATAACCCGTGATGCTGACGTCAGTAGAGTTTCCAAAAAATTTAAACGGATCTGATTTGTAAAACCGGAACAACGAAATAAGAGCACATAATCTACCAACTGACGCATTGCTTCAAAAAATATCAATTGCCTTGACATATACAAATTTGTGATAAACGACAAAACATTCAAAACACCAGAGTACATTCGTTGTGAATGCAATCCGAGGATTTCGCAACGCTTGTTTAAATGTGTGCATGTGGAAGATATAAGATAGATTCCACAACCCTCAGTGGTTAAAATACTTGTCCAACACACCTTTTTTATGTTTTGGTGTGTTTTTGCCTTAGCTTGAGACCTCCTTTGACTGCCACTTAATATTTTCGGCCTATGTCTCTTGGTCTTTGACTCATAATATTTAGCTAAGTTACAGACGAAACACTGTATATTCTTAAAATACACAGCCCAAACTCGACTGCTAAAACTAAAGACAAAACCCCTGCGTATCACTACATACTTTACACGTGGAAAATCGTTACAGTGAAAAACACTTGATAGAGCACCGATTAAATGAGTAGAAACCGCTTGTCCCGGAGAAGGTGAAATGTTATTTTCTCTATTAACACTAAAGAAATATATGAAGTTATTGTAGATCTCCCTATAAGTTTAAACCTGCTTTTAATTTTTCAAAACAGGCAAGTAGCCTACTGTAGTATTTCCTAAAACCTCCACAAAAGTTATTTCACTTTCCACCTTATTAGATTTTTGTAACTTTCAATTTGTTAGGCTATATCTCAGACACTACGATACCGATCTGTGTAAGATTGATACCATAATCCTTGTTTCGGTAGTATTTCATGATGCAATTTTCACCACAAGAACATCATGAAGCTTACTTTACTTGAACAAAATTGTCACTTCTGTTGCCTGCTTTGCAAATGGCTTACATCCGGGTTTCTCAAACGGGGTCCTCGGCTCACCTTAGGGGCCCCGGAGCGGTTCTTTGGGGCCCACGAGCAAAGGCCTTCACTAGGTAGCTTTGCCGTGATATTGCGTAACCCAAGTGTCACGATATAAAGTATTCGCCAGTTAACTTTGAAGGAGAGCACAGCTGAAAGTTTGAGAAGGGGACCATCATGAAAGTTTGAGAACCATTGACTTAGCCTTAAATGTTAGTAATTTTCTGTTACTTTTTGAGGAACTGTTATTTTTTGCACACTTGAAATAGTCATTCATAATTAAAACTAGGTTTATTTAAAAAGTTTTCGCCAATGTCAGGTTGCCTCATCAAATCTTTACGAGAGGAAAAATGAATAACGCTATTGAAAGTCTAAGCAGCAGACATCTGCAATTACGAACAAAACGTTAGCTTCATAAGACAAGTAGTAGTAACTATTAAAATATTAACAACTATCGAACCGTATTTTGCAGCAACTTATTGAAACCTGACCTGCCAAACACGAAAAGTTTTGTTTAAGTGAAACAAAAAACAGCCTCGAAACTTAAGCTCTGCCTTAACGAGGTGGTAGTGGAAACACTGGCTACACATTACTGGAGACAATGACGATTTTAATATATAATTTTGATGAGGGCGTTAAAAACTAAGTAGTTTACTCGGATTTTCGTTGGGGAAGCATCCCACGCTTTCAAATTACTGTGGACCCCTCCAGAGTTTTTTTAAGGCTTGACCTTGCTGACTGCAAGGACATTTTAAGCGACCGTATCTGTTTTATCTGAATACCAAGATGATTGTAAAGCAAGGTTTTGGTGTACTTTGATGGTGCTGGTAAAGCGAGTTTATACCGTATTATGAGAAACTGTTGGCAAAAATTTTAGAACCGGTTCGGCGACTGGTCTCTCAAAACACCTGAAAAAACACTGAGCCCCGCGCCGGTTCTACAAACAAGCAACTTCGATAGAAAGTGTAAGTTTGCGGTGGTAGTATGCGCAGCGCGTGGCCCCCTTTGGCACAGGGCCCGATTAGAAGAAATCGGTCAAATCGGCTTAAAACCGGCCCTGGTAATGCGCCATCAAACCAGAAGCACAACAAAGTCTTGGATATTTTTTTACCTTGAAAACAGCGCACGATTTTCAACATGATCTGAAGGAAAAATTGTTGTATTTGTTAGATTTTGCCCACGCGCAATCAAGCCAAAATGAATTCGGCCGAAAGGGATTTTTGTGCCGAGCGCTGATTTTGCGTCCAATCAACGAAGTAATCACTGGCCTTTTGCGAAAGCTGCGTTCGCATTCTTTTCAACGGTGTGGTTGTTGTTTTGTGTCATCCTACAGCAACTTGCAAAGTAAGGTGGCTTCATGTTCATGCAGAGCTTTGTGTATAACTGGTTCTGAAAACTTGAAAGTAGCAGTAGTGTTTTATAGAGAAAGCACATATGAGATTTATTGCGTGAAGGTCAGCATTATCGTTCTTCAGTCAACAGTAGGTGTGAAAGGCTACTGGTTTTGGTAGGTGGATTGTTTGACGCATACATGGAAATTTACGGGGTATGTGCAGTGAGGAGTGTAGGGATGAAATTTTTGAGTATTTCTCAGTTTGGATTAACAATTTTAAGGCAGCGATTATCTCACAGGTTGGACATTATTTTGCTCGTATGCCGGTGTAAAGCTTCCAGCATTTGTTTTCTTTGCTCTTTTGTTGCCACTGCATTTCCAAGAATCACTAAAATATTAGTGTCTGCTGATTTGTTCACGTAGTGCTGGTGCGATTTTAAACGATGACACTGTAAAAAAACGAAGATAGCTGAAAAAATGCATACTTTGTTGGAAAATTTCTGTGTTTGCATTTTGTTACTATTTGTCTGTCTGCAGCTTCCAACCTATTTCTGTGACCTGCAGTGGCATTATCAAACTGTATATAAAGGTTTATAGGGAAGGAAAGTTTGACCCAAAACCCTGTCTAATACCAAGCATATTTTATCAATGAGGCTCAACAACCCATAAAACAATGAACAGCGGGGAAATGAAAAAATTTGCAAATACCAATCTAAAGATTAGTTTTACGACCGCATACACATTCAGCACTAACACACAGACGAGGTACTTTGTATTAGCTTTGCAATTTGAACATTTTAGTTGTCTCCAAGAAATGGCAAAAGGTAGGGGCCGTTTACATCTGCCTCTCCATTTATTTTTAAAGTGCAAAACCAGTCCGTGAATGCTCGGTTGACACCAAAATTGTCATGGACGTAGTAGCGTTTTTGCATCTAATGGAAGGCTCAGCACCCACTGCAGTACCTTCCACGAAAGGTGAGATGCATCGATTCTAAAAAAAATCGGAGGATCCCACGTTTATCTACAGACCAGTTGGCGCGCTCAGTCAAATCGTATAATTCGCCTTCCTCCGTTGTGGTACGAGATAATATTCTAAATATGATTGGACGTTTTTCACGAGCGCGATAAGATATAAAGGGTGAATTTACGCAATTCGCATTGTGGATCAGTTGACGGTGCATGTTGCTGTTCCATAGCAAATATCTCACAAACGGAAGAATATTTCTGTTTTTCTCAACCGTTTATTATTTCCAAATGGACAGCCGTTTATTTCCGAATGCATAGCAGTGATAAGTTTGAAGTCTTTTATCAAAGAGCGAAGCTTCTTGCAGGTTCAAATAAGTTGTTCCTGTAACATAGCTTCGTATAATGTGCAACAGTCTACTTCACTTGCATTTAATAGACATGGAGCCTTATGTATTGTTAGGTTCTCTTCTGGCGATACGTGTTTTTGACACTACATATGCTCATAGCAAGTTTCGAAGTCATGGCGTTGTCAATGTATGTTTTACGAATTAAAACTAATGTGTCTTGAACTAATCTCACAGTTCATTCCGTTAGCTTTTACAAGTATCGAGCCAAGGGAGATTTCACATGAATTGTCACGGCGCTGAACATGTCCATTCACTTTTCACGGCGCTGAACATGTCCATTCACTTTTCACGGCGCTGAACATGTCCATTCACTTTTCAACGTAACTCTTCGTGAAAACCAAGAGTGGTGACAACTTGCAACACATCAGTGGGTGATTAACATATTTAATGTCCTGTCAACGTTGAACATTTACTATTCCGTCTTGTCGCTTAGTTCGCAAGACATGGTTTCTGCAACAAATGATCTATAATTTTTCTGGGTAGTTGTTAAGTCAGGTTTTCACACAAGAATATTCGTAGAATACGTTACAATTTTTCTTAACAGAATATTTACAGGTTCACGTCAATGGCATGTTAGGAACAGTTTGTGCAGAAATCAACCATCCCAGCACGCTACGATTACAACTCGATTTGAAGAAAAGTTTGACAATAGCGCAAAGAAGTTTTCCAGTCATATTGGGTTGATAATTCTTGTCGGTCGCATTAGTTCCGTTAGGGTTCAGTTTTGCCTTGTATTTATTCATTTTGAAACTTTTGTTTTGTTTCATTACACATTGGATAGGCACCATTCTGCACATTTTATTTATGGACAATGAAAATTCGTATGCCCTTTTATCTTCAACGCAGTGTCATATATGCTTTAAATTCACAAGTTGTCTTTTAATTTGTCGATTAAACTTTCAAGTGCATGTGTTGCATGATCCCCAATGGCTCTCTCAGTGACTGCATTTTCTTGTCAGTGCCCCTCAGCGTATCGCTATCAGCTGCAAGCCTCAGTTTGTTTTTCGAACATAACACGTTCCTACGATCGGGGCAAGTAACTACGCCACTATTGATAAATTACTGCACGAGTGGACACACTCGGTCGCAGAGGCATCCCAGGTTTATGAATCATGCGGAGGCCACACGATCATTGTGCACTGGCATCCGAGCTTCAAGGTGAAGCGTTCAGAGAACCACTATCTATCAGTGGAGATACAAATACGTTACCAATTTTTTTCCGTATACCTTTCGTTGGGTCCTTTGGCAGTTCAATGCAGGTGTGGTTGTCGGCCAATAATCCCGTACGTCTGTCAGTTGCTCTTGCAGCGGCCCAACCTTATGCCAACTATACAATTTCACAATGTATTAACAAATCGTTACGGTTTTGTTAGTAGAGTATTGTCAAACAGCACCTCTTACAGTCGCAGCAGTTTTATGTTAGGGCTGTTTGATAGGTCCAAATGGACAGCAGTGTTAAAGTCATTCGTCTTAGGAATAAAAATACTTCCATATTGTCTCCATCCTGCCTGCAAAGATTTCAAAGCTGCACAGATCATATTATAGAGCGAAGCTTCTCGCAGGAATGAAATGAGTGTTAAGGTTTCTCACCAGAATAGAGCGTTTCTCGTGAAATTTCACATGAATTGTTGATGCACTCACGGCGCTGAACACATTGTAGCATGCTTAAAAACGAATTTGTGCTCGGAAAATCACCGAAGAACGACAGCGAAGACTGTAAGCTGATCAATCACTTCATACACGAAAAATAGAAATACTAAATAGCCTTATAATGAAAATAACGGCCAAAGAAAATGATGTTGACTGTCCTTCTGCTACCATCGTAAGTGCATTTGAAATTAAACTGAAGTGGGCATGCTGCAAATTCATATGGTCAGTCGGGAGAAAAGCTCGAAGATGAAAGACCCGATTTACGGTAGTGACGTAGCGGCGCCAAGCATAGGTAGCCACGTGACCCGGCTGGATACTTGACGATGCGTCATTTGACGTCATGGGTGAGGCATAAAATTCTAAATTAAAATGCATAGAGGCATCGGTGGAATGTTTGCATTCAGCTCTGGTTTGTGTTCTCAGTCAAAGATTCAAATCTGCAGCCACCGCCAATTGTCACTGCCAGTGACCTCGGTTGTAAAAATCAACTCGGTGATCTGGGTTAGCCTGCAAGTGCCTGATCAGTGACGTTGGTAATGCTCTTCTACACGATTGATGAAATTGCGTTGCTTTTCCCCAGTGTAGGAGGCACCGCACGGGCAAGTTCGCCTGTAAACAACGTTATAACGGTTGAGTAAAGCTTGCCGGTCTTTAACTAACCGAGGAAGTTTTCTTCAGGTATTTTGAAAACAACTCAACTTCACGTTTACTACAGCTTTGCGTGTTCTGATTTTCTGCCGTATTTTGTTAGATACAGAACACAACCTGGCGGTTGTATGAAATATGCAGTATTTCGTTGAAGGGAAGGGTTCAGCCGATGAGTCACGTTGTAGTCTGACACCGTGTTTTCTATTAAGAATTGCTGCATGCAATGGTAAAAAACTGTTGGTAACCGTTGCGAGATAACATTCGCTCAACAGTTGTAAATTCCGTCCGTGTGCACCAGTTCGTGGTAACTGGCGATGTCACAAGTGCGGCGGAGTTAGAGTTCCAAGGTTTCGTTTCTTGTGCAATGGAACGAAACTAAACCATTTTGAGTAAAGGCCTGTATGCGTGGGTTGGTTTCTCAACTGATCAAGAAAGTGGAGGTATTGTTTTCTAGCTCCTTGGTAAAGACATACGTGCATGGTAAAAGGCCTGTTAAAAATCTTCGTTAGGAAATTACAAACAAGTCATCTACATAGCGGGAAACATGCCACCGAAGTCTGACCTATAACGTAGGTTCATGCATACGTCAGCCATGAGTGGTGCTGCAGGCGAGCCCATAGCAACGCCATCGACCAGACAAAAAACACCATGAAACTGAAGTTTAGTTGGTTTCACCACCCATTCCAGCAGCATTTACAGAGTTGTGAATTAGATCTTAACAGATTATTTCTGTCCGTTTTTGAAGTAATTTGCCATCGTCTTGTGCACGTCAGTACAAGATTACAGGAAAAGCTTGACAAAGTTGGACAGTCTTCTAGTCATATTGGGTATGTGAAAAGGGGTGAACGATTGTCGTTGGTTCGCATTAGTTCCATTAAGGTCAGTTTTACTTGGTCTCTTGGACAACAGTTAAATACGATTCTTCTATTCATAATTTTAATTTCCGTCGTATTTTTCTCTAGTTTTCGTTTGAACTTGCTGAAGGTTGGTTAAGCATCATTCTGCGTATTTTAAGTTTGTCGTCAACGAAAATAGGCTTGCACTAGTCTTTAAACGCAGTGATTTCGTCAGTGGACAAATTCCCATATTGCATGATCCCCTACGACACTCGCAGTGACGACATTTCCTTGTAAATGCCCCTCAGTATACTATCACCTGCAAGCTGCAGCTCCTCTGCACCAGGTCTTCACATCCATTCAGTATATGTTGGATACCTTCATTTTGAAATCATCTTCAGTACTCATGTGGTCCTGCGTCGCTATACCATACGGGCGAAGAAAATCTTTTGGAAGGTGAGCAAAGTAATTTACCCTGCCTTCATTTGACCCTTCAATTTTTGCGATATTTATCAGCTTCTTCACCAGACAATTTGCAGAATTGAAGCTGAAAGCATAAAATATGTCCATTATTTCGAAAATTTGGTGTTTTATTTGCACGCGAGGTTACCCATGCTAAACAAGTTTTATTTCCTTATCAGCCATATCATCTAGCCATATCTAGTGGTGTATGCATGGCACTTCGACAAGCATATGATTATTTGCTGGAACACCCAGGTTCTCTCGTGATGCCATCGACCACCCAATCCAGCTTTCTGGCAGGTAACCAATCACCGTTCATAGCTCAATCATTGCTGCAGCGTGCGAACAGCACATGTCTGCGCAGAGCACCACCAGGACTGCAGCCTTCACGGGTCTCCTTCTTGCACAACATGCTCTCACACGATTGCCGGCTTCCTCGTATGTGGCGGTGTAACAGCGATTGGCTCAGGTCGCTACAACGACTCCAATTTTTTTAATGTAAAAAGCACTTTGTGCCAGAAACTCGACCTTAGCCTAGCTAATAGTCATTGCCAAGTCAACAGTTACATTCATAAATTAGGAAACGTGTCGAAAGATAATAATTAGTTATCTTTCGAATTTAGCCTGGCGGAAAGTTTAAGGGATCATTTACTGCGATGATTAAAACTTGGGTAGGTAGCGTATCTATTTCATAGTTATAAGCTACAAAGATGGCGATCTAAGTAAATTCAGTTTATTAACAGGGAGACTAGTTGCGCGTATTTCAACGCATCATCAGTCCTGTAAATATGAAACACATCGTACAAGCGAAATAACTGGCTGGTTACAACGACAGCACTAAATTTGTGAAGCCAAAAGGCTGACTTTCCCCGAGCCTCATAAACCAGCCACTGCTTTTGTAGGTGCAAACAATGCATTCGAAGCGTACAATGAAGGCAATTTCAAGTTATTCGTTATTCCTTGTTACAAATAACTTTCGTTGGTGGGACGGTTCGTCAGTTCCTCGTCTGATAGTTCTTTCAACCATGTCAACATTTGTGGAAGATTATATTATATAGTTATTTCCTACGGACTGCAAGTGTGCAGCTATTTTTGATAAGCTGCTACATAAGTGGACAGTTGATCGCAGAGGCATCCCAGGTTTATGAATCATGGAGGAGGCCATACAACCGTGTCCGTGGTGCACTGGCATCCGAGCTTTTCAAGGTAACAGCGTCCAGAGAAACCGCTTTATTATCTATCATGTGGAGATGCGTTAACTTTCTCCGTAAAGCTTTGGTTGGGTCGTTTGGCAGTTCAATGCAGGTGTGGTCGTCGGCCAGTAATTAAGTGTGTCAATTGCTGTTACAAACGTCCAACCTCATGCCAACCATGAAATTTCATAAATCGTTGGGTAGCAGTTTCCTTAACTGCTACCCAAATAACGCCATACACACGTTGTCTAACTTGCATCCATTTAGCAGAAAAAAATTAATAACTCGTCAGCACAGCAGCAACGCAGAACCTTTCAAGCTACGTTCCAAGGTGTCAGAAGGTCGTAAAAAAGTCAAACGTAATATTTCACGGTTGCTGAAACGTGAGGAAACTTGTTATAAGTAGAGTATAGCGAAAATCGTCTCTCCAGCTGAACTTGAAACGCGACTGATTTGATTATGCGTTTTTGGAGATGTGCTGGGAAGAATCATTTGGTATGGGTGAGTGAGAGGGTCTCCATTTGAACGAAGTTACAGGTCTCAGCACGCCACTGTCCCAACGTTCGCTGACTTCACGTGTTTTCAGTTTTTTTCAATCAAATCGTTTTAACCGCCAGTATAATATGATAATCTGCCTACCTCCGTTGTGGTGCAAGATTCTTAATATGCTTCTAACATTTTCCGGAACACCTTCAAGATAGGAAAGGGTAAATTTACGCAATTGGACATTGTGGATTACCGTAGTTAACTTTGCCTATGTTGCAAAAAAATCTCACTAAAACGTAGGAATATTTCCGTTTCACTCAGCCTCTATCTGCAAAGAGATCAAAGTGAAGCTTGCAAGTATTTTGGATTTTTTCTCTTCTGACGATTTAATTACGTGTTTCTGACATTACATGCGCATAGCACATTTCATTCATTACTTCGTTGTCAATGCATTTGTTTGCCGCATGAAGTACGATTAGTTTTAGTAAGATCAAACCATCTCAAGAGTTCATTGCGTTAGCTTCCACACAAGTATCAAGGTTCCTCACAAAGTGTTTTTCGCGAGATTTCACATGAATTGTTTATCACTCACGGCGCTGAACACAGCACACCGTACATGCTTCAAAGGACTTGTTTGAAGTAATGTGCCTGGAAGGTCAGCGTGAAGAACAGGAAGGTGCTAAGAACGAAAGCGAAGATCGCATCAAACAATAGCCATGCCATTTCTACGTACGTAACTCCATGAAAACCAGCATTGTTGACGAAGAAAGCAACACGAGCGAAAAACACTATTCCGTCTCGTCGCTTGGTTTGCAAAAGATGGTTTCTGCAACAATATTGAGTAAGGCAAATTGCCATCGTTTCATCGTCTTAACTGTTTTTGTGGATAATTCTACCATCCCAGCACACTTATGTATTAGTTGAACTTTCTCCCGTAATAAGCGGTTTGCCCATATGCACATTTAACGAAAGTGAAAACAAAACTTGGCAACAGTGCAAAAGAAGTCTTCCAGTCATATTGGATTTATAAAAGGTGTGAACGATTCTCGTCGGTTCGCATTAGTTCCATTAGGGTTCAGTTAGTTTTGCGTTTATAAACAGGGCTCGAACAGCAGTTAATATGATTCCTCTGTTCTACATTTCCTGAAATCTGCCATATTTATTACAAGTTTTTGATTGAACTGGAAGGTTTGATGGGCACCAATCTGCGCATTTGAAATTTATCGACAATGAAAATAGGCTTGCACTAGTCTCCAATGCAGTGTCCATTTGTAGCGGCATAAGTTCAAACGGGAAAACAAAAAGAGGCGCGTCAAACTGAAACAACGACGCTAGCTCTCATACATACGTTTTTGACTGTCAAGCATCTGACTCTCGCCCTGATTGAATGCGTTACATACCGTACGTCAGAGGTGGCCGGAGTCACTTTTTTAGACTCCGCTCCTGTTCCAAAATTTTTGAATCCGGGTCCGGCTCTTCAAATTTAAGAGACTCCGGATACAATCATCGATCCAACCATAATTTACCCATGTTTTAACCAAGAAATAACCGCACAGACACCTGTTACTGCTGAAATGGAAAAGTGGCTCCGGGTCCGGTTTTTCACAAATTTTTGACTCCGGATCCGGGTCCGAAAGAAACGCAGAATCCTGCCGGAGTCGACAAGGGAAAGGAATTTGTTTTCGCGTGATCCTTCTGTCGCTTGTTGTGCTGCTTCCAATCCTTACGTCTTTTCTACCTTCGAGACAAATCTGCTCGTCACCGCCCCAGTCAGTTTCCTCTTCATTTATGTAAGGTCAGTGATATAAGCAGAAAGCTATACCATGTTAAAACTGCGAAATTAATCTCAACAGAACGCCTTCCGGGAAAACTAAAGGTACGTTTTTGTTTGAAATTTCCTCTTATCTTGTCGGAAAGCAATCGCAGGGTTTAAGGAATTGAAACTTTCTTTCACTTTGTTGTAGTACACAGCGTTGTGTGAAATTGCTACAAGCGCGGCTCCGCTTTGGGCGCAGTTCGCCCATGATTTGAAACTTTGCATCTCGCAGATGCTGGTTACAAGTTTTGGGGTCCTAACACTTGTATTTTCCTACGTCTTACTTCAGCAGGATGTTACAAGTTTTGGGCTGTTATCTAGTGGTTGTCTTTTGCAAAGCCTTACTGCCCGAAGGCTTCAGGTTTTGGGCCTAATCTAAAAGTTTGAAGTAGTAGCCTTTGCTCATTTCCATTTTTTGTTTGTTTAACCTGCCTTATTTCCTCAAATAAACTTCTGGTAAGCTAATTTTACACGTTTCTGTTAAAAGAACAGCCACATTGTACAAAAGCACATCATTTTGTAAAGGTAGAAACTAGCGGAATAATTCACAAATGCAAAGGAGCAGTGGTAATCAGATACACGGCGCTTCACATATAAATAAGATAAGCAGTTCTGGTCCGAGCGTAGGTGAATTTTGTTGTTTTTAACACGAAACGCAATGTTGGTTCCAGAACCATCTTTGTTTTTTTAGCATGTTAATATGAGAGTCAAAAACTAAAACGCTTTTGGCGTTTATTTAAACCTTTCGAGGTTTGCTTGTTAGCATTTCCTTGAACATCGGGGTCCCTGAAGACAAATGTTTTCGGGCACAAACACACCATCCCATCCACGCTCCACTGAGGTTGAAAAGACAGGTGTACGTTTGTCATACCGTCGGCGCCATAAGCAACACGGCTGAGGAGACCAGGGGAGCCCACGAACTTTCTTTATGAAATCACGCTGGTGCATGTGTTTTTCAATTTATAACAGCTTCAAAAGACGAAGCCGCGCATGCAACATAACAAGAATCAGTGTCCATTTCCATTAATGCGAACGATTTTCGACTTGGGTAATCAAGAAAAACTGGAGCATCCTCAGTTCTGCATAACCGTAGGCAAATTACTCAATTTGAAGTGGAAGATCTAGTAGGACAGTTTCTTTGAAACACAACTTCATACAAGTCGTTGGCAAGGACATTCAACTGCGTGATAAGTTTTCTGTGATGCATTCGTTCTCTGACTGTTGCAGCAGTAACTTACACAACTCCATGCTTGGACTTGTCTGTAATTGTCTTAAAATGGACTTAATGGATATGCGTCTCCTGTTCGCCGCGCGTCAAACACCCTGTCCAAAAGTCTCAACTTCTGCTTGGTTGGTGCTCGACAAATTGGTAAATGTGAGCAACTTCTAAACCGTGTTGCAAGTACCATGTCACAAGAGGGGTGATCAAAACCACTTTCTCCAAAGTAGCTGGAAATGCCGTTTTAACTTGCTTGCGAAAAATGTTATGATTTTCCGCATATGCTCTCATGTGAAGGCCTACATCATTTGCGGAGGCCAGAGCGTTTTTGGAAGTTGGACAGAATTCGGAGAAGTGTTATTTCAAATGACTGGGTGTTTGAATGTCGCACAACAGCACTCCGATCAATTCACCAGTTTAACCCGCTTTCAGGATTGATTGACGGTTGAGGTTGAGTCGAGGTCGGACACAATCCTTCCTAACAGTTTTAGCACGTCCTCAATGACGTCACTTTTGGATTTTTCTTTGAGCCATTGGCACTCACGCATTGTAACAACTGTATAACCTTGATCACGGAGATACAATGTCCTCGGTCTCTTTGCTCAAAATGGACATCAGCTTTTTCATCTCATCGTTTTTATCCAAATGTAGTGTGTATTGATGACCATGCCAGAAATATCCGACGGACTGGTAAATCGTTCGTTGTTTCGCAAAACCCTTCCAATGGAATCGCCGGAACCGTTTAATTTTTCACCTTTTGTTGAAAGCATGCTGAATTTGAATATGGTGGGATACTTCCAGCCCAACAAGCTAAGCCACCTGAAGCAAGATAGCCATACTGTACTTTTGGCAGGGATTGAAGTTTAAAATTATCTTCCTCTTTGTATCTGATGTATAATGTTTGGTAGGCAGCTCCTTCATTAGCATAAGCATCGTATCCGAAGATTTTTGCAAGGAAGAGAATCCTCATACACATGTCGAATTATAGGTCATCTTTTTCATGAAAACGATGGAAAATAATGGCGGAGCTCCAATGTGCGGTTTTTGAAAAGCCAATGCAAATCAAACAGAGTCAGAGCAATTGTTTATTGTGAAATAGTCACCCTTAGCAATGTACCTGAGTGTCAACCCTGGAAGCGAAGTACCACCTTTCGTGTCTATGCCCCTTCATCTGTAGAAACTTGTTGCAGTTTCTAAAGTCGTCAGAAAGGTTTGAAATCAAGATTGTTGTACTGCACCAGCAAGTCTCGCATGGATTTCCAACCATTTTCTTCCCATGCCCGCCAGTAAAGCTGGTACTTTTCAGCATAAATGTTCTTCAGAGCAAAGAACTGTAAAAAGCCAAATGGGGTGGAAACTGTACATATGCTTTAATAAATTTTTTGAAAGAAAACCCCAGGAGCGATGTAGTTTCTTATATCCACAAATTTGGAGATGTCAGTTCAAGCACATATCGTTGTTTTTCAAAATGGTAAAAGAGACTTTCCGTCAAATGCTTTATGACATTTCCTAGAATTGAAGCCGAGGGTAATGTGTTCTTTTAAGTAAGCGTCAAATGTGTTTATAAGTTCTTCTAAAACTGGATTGTCCTGTTCTTGAGGAGCGAACACATGCTGAACTTTTTAACAATTGATAGGCTATTTTTTGAAGAAATTGAAGGTTTCGAAGAAATAGGTCTTCATCATCGCCTGTGTCATTAGTGCAACAGACAGGTTTCTGAAAGCCTGTAACATTGTTGCAAACACTTACAGAGGGCGATGCAAGGCAGCCACGGTTTTATCGCTGTTTGTTGGTAAATTGCTTTTATCCATGAAGCTCTCGTAATCAAAGGTAGAGCGATGTGGATAATATCTTTCGTGCGATGGGATGAAAACCCCATGGTCTTGGAAGTTTTTCAAATGTTTTTTTGGATTGCCACCGGGATATAACGCACGTCGAATTCCACAACTTGTGACGTAACGGCGATAGCACCACCCAAATCCGATTCCTGCAGTATTGTCGCCCTTCTCACGTTCGCTGTCCTTATTCTGTGTCCGACGCGCGGGTTAAATGATAAGACGGCGCGTCTGACCACCGCGCGAGTTGCAATGACTAAGCTACGGGCCGAACGAGGTCCGCTACAGTGGCAAGTGTGGAAATACCGTGATTAACCATTTAGCTTGTGGCGTAAAATATAACCACAACTGTAATTTAATTTGAAGTGTTCTTTCCTTTTATAAAGTGTTATTTCGGACACGCGGACGATTGTCCGCAAACAAGGTCCCGATCATGTTGAAGTTGAACAATTCTTGAACGGGTCACTCGCCCCTGACAATATGCATTATGGCATCCCAATGTCTGCGAATTCATTCCCTTCAAATAAAACGAAAAGAGCAAGTCTTAGAAGAAAAGTTTGATCTCGGGTTTTCTGTCCAAGAAAAATTTCACGTTTTATTTTAACCCTCCTGCATCACATGAGTAATTTTATTTCAAAACTAAGTGTTGCTCAGACCAATAGCAAATCTGAATAAATGGAAATAATTGTCCAGATCTATACCAATACAGAAAGCTGAGGCTTCAAAATAAATGATTAAAACAAATGTACTTTGTACCTTGCAATTTCCTCTCAAGAAAGCGACCCGACCTTCTCTGCATCTTGAAGTATTATTCAGCATTCTGCTTCCTTGAACACTTTCCGCAAACTCACTGCGTGAAATCAATTTTTTAAAGGGAAAAAGTTCGCCTCTGTTCCAGTTTCAGTACGAATGACTTTCCGACAGATTTCATCGCGTTGATCCGTTTGTGATGCTGTCTCCAGTCAGGTTCCACGTTTTCTCACTACCAAAAAGTAGAAGATAAGGATCAATCGCACATTCTTTTCTTGTAATTGTGAATGATTTTTTTCTTACCGACAAATTTCGTCATTTCTTTCCTCCTGGGATCTTGTTTCGCCTGAACATCTTGAAGAAGCAAATCTTTTTCACTCTCTGAAATACAGCAAAAGAATGGTAAGCGGCAGACGATTGGTTATGTTTTTTCTTCCATTCAGGATATAACCTACCGACAAATTTTATTTTATCAATTTTCGTTTCCGTTCTCCAAAAACTCTCTAGGTTCGTCCACTTGGCGTTGTTTCACTGGACACCAATCACAATATTGTAAGAACATTTAAACATATCGTATTTATTCGAATGTAAGCCGCGGCTTATAAAGCTTTCATTTCGTGCGGCTTATCAAGGGCGGCTTACAATTTTTTATTTGTTTACATTATCGAAAGGTATAGATGGTCTTTCATGGCTACATTTTGTCGACCAGCCTCTCCTTGAGCATTCTCTTCTCTTCAGAAGCTTATTTATGCACACTCCGTCACAGGAGATATAATAATGAACAGGGAGACAGTTGTAGTGGTGAAACGTCGCTGCCAAGGTTACGAATAAACGCGAAACGTGCTAGTACGCTGAAGTATCTCACTATGTTCAAGTGCGGCTAAATCAAGTAACTCAAAATATTGCATCAGCACCGCAGAACAAAAATTGAATCTGTTGTTTTGGTCAAACGCTGAAACCTACCCATCATGTTTCTCATTTCCCACGCTTTTGGCTGATTGATGCAAATTTCAAAGTAAAGCAATCTAGATTCAACTCTAATCTCATCATTTACACCCACTTTAGTTTAAGGGTTACTCTAAATTTTACCTTTAAGCATTCTAAAGAACTTTGGTACACGAAAAACGGAAGTGCTGAATAGCCTTATAATAATATAATAAAAACGGAAGTGCTGAATAGCCTATACATAATATAATAATAGCCTTATTATATTGTTTGCTGTGGCCGTGATATTTTTTATAATTCTAAAGAATGAAAATGACAACTTACCCCCTTTTCGCTGCAGTCTGAAACGGCCAATCGCAAGCTTCTAGTACTGGTTCTTGTGTCAAACGGCCGCGAATTGATGCCTGACTTGTACGTTCATCATAAATAAAACATATTTAAACCATGTTGTTTATTCTCATCAGTTTGTAAATTGGGAACAAACTGAGCAACAGAGCGATCGTTTTCAAAAAAGTTTTTAGGGAATCTCGACACTTTCAGATAGTAAAACCCACGACTTGTGTACAGCAAAAAATAAACGCAATAATGACCACAAACGCTAGAAAACGAGCTTGCAAAACCGTATCGTTAAAGTCTAGGTTTCTGAATGGGTGTTCATAAATTATGAACTGTGTGTGAACGGCGGAATTCCTTAACTGTCAAAATAACTCCCACGTCGCAGACAGTCAAAGTGTACAGCCGCCCAGTGCTTTCCAGGTCGCTTGCTTGTGTCGGTGTTGAATACAATAGATGAGATACAATCGATCACGAAGATAAACACCGTTAAAACTCATGTTTGAATAGACATCAGACAGCAACACATTTTCTATTTCAATTGTGTTCAGGTTATCAAACTCGACGTACACGATGCATTGATTATTATCGCCGTTAATGCCTAATTTCTAGGCGAATGCTTCTGTGGTTAGCGCAGGTTCTTGGTCTGGGCACCTCTGTAAGCTTGAGGGGTTTCTTAACTCTGACCGTAAAGACGTCGTCTTGACTAGGTAAAAACCATGAAGTCTTTTTGTTCATGAACAGAAAACAAACAAACAAGCTTGAGACATTTCAAAACGCATCAAGTTGTCGAATCTGGCGCTCACAATAACTTCAAGCTGACTCTTTAACACGAAAATAACAAGCATGTCGCTTGTTAAATTTCATGATGGATTACTTTCATTTGTTGTGTTTCTTGGTAGTTTTCTGTAACATTGCTATTTGCATTTTGGTCCAAGATATTAACCTGATCATTAACCAGAAGGTTTTTGCAGCCGAAATGGCAAACTTCATTTACGAAAACCGTTGACAATCAGCGGCAAACCATCGACCGAAAGCAATTTGAAACAACGTGACACTCACGCAGCTGACATAGTACGTACTGCTTTCGAAGGTCGTCCCTGCTTTTTCGACGTTGCGGTCGTTTCACAGCAGGCTTTGCTTTGACCAAGAAACGTTCTATTGACTTTTGTGTCACAACAGGTTTTGTTTTGTCGGAGAAAAGTGCTCTCTGACTTTAAGAGTAATTCCAGACACAGTACTTGCTTGCAGAAAATCTTTTACGCAATCGCCATTGTGATTCCATTTGTAATATTTTCCAATGATACTTGTCTCACGGCTATTTTTATTGCATTAGCTAATTCGTTGAAACATTTCGTTAATCATAGCAACTGTAAAATCTGCTATTGCTTGTAAATGCTTACCTCTTCGCAGTTATAGCAGAAAAGGCGGTGATGGTCGATGCCCACAGGAGCTCCGCGTTTTCTGACGTCACTGGTATCTCGTCTTCTTGCGGTGAGATGGGCGGCAGGATCCGCAGTATGTACAACTTTCTTTTCGGCAAAGTTAAGTGGTGTTACCCTTTGTTTCTGACATCAGATTCGTAAATGTGCTGCGTATGGTGATTCGCAACTTGCGTGGCAAATCCAAATTGGACAGTCGCCTTTGCGCCAAGGCCTCGATCATATTTATTGCAACAGCCAATTGAAATAACCGGCGTTTCAAAGTTTTCTGCGGTTTGTGCTCGTAATAGGGCGCATTAAAAAAATGATAACGGCCACCTTTTGGTCATACGGTTGCACGACTGGAAACAGCATATTTGATCGAATGTGTCGACACCATTTTTCGTGGCATTGTAAAAAATAATTTCTCGCTTGCCATTGTCAGACGTCACTGGCTGATCGTGAATTGAGGACACAAGAGAAAAACCAGCTTTTTCTGGGTTTTGCTCGTATTGCTTGCGTAAGTGACCAGTGTCATATCCCTGCTGCAACCAAAAAGCACTCTAACCAAACAAGAGGCAGAGTTTTTTGTCGAGCATTTCATAAGGTATTTATGTTTTTACGAATAGTCCCCACATTGGTCAGGCCGTTACGCCAAAGGCTTTTAACTCCACAACAGCAGATGCAGCATCACAATTACCTGCATGTTGGCGGACATTGTCAGCGTCTGCGACTCTTCTGGTGTATTTACCCAAGTAAGGCATAGCATTTAGCACAAGGTATGATCGCGAATCGCAAGTCATGAGTTTTATTCCGTCTTTGGCAGGTTTATTTGCAATATATTCGAAAACCGCACCTGCCTCTTGAAACCCAGAAGCTGCTCATCAATCGTAATGTTCTCACCAGGGTAAGAAATATCCTGACAGTTTTTTATGAAAGGTTACCATATTTCCCTGACTCCGGCAAATATGTCCGCAGCTTCTCGCAGTGCCTTCGTTTGTCTATTGTCAAAGCGCAGACATCCAACAAAATGCAAAACCTTCTTTCAGACCTTTGCAGCTTGTACACAGGTGCCCCAAGCTGAATATCGAAAGTTCTGTTGAAGCCACATGATTATCACGCTTCAGCCCTCGCAACAATAAAACACCAATCAACCCTTCCATTTCAACAACGTCTATGTTTTGGAATGTTGCTCACATTCTCCCGCAAAAGGGTCAGCATACTGTTTGTGTGCTGCACAAGTGTCTCTAACATTCCACCACTAATCAAAACTTTGAAATAATTTTCGGGTGAGACCCACTGAAGTTAGCGCGGAACCGGCAAAGTAGGCCCAGGACTTGCCTTAATGATGTTGTCAACCACTGTCATTGTGGCACAATCGCGGACATCAAACCACTACGTTTTCAAAAAAAGTGTTACACTTTTGAAAACAACGGGAAAAACCTTTCCGAAAATGTTGAATAACAAAAATATGCCATAAGTCCACATCAAGATTATAACGATAAAAAAAGGGTCCCGACACTCAGTAAGCCAGCCCAACAAGTCAAACTTACTGTTTTTACCGAAGTGAAGATCTTATGCGAAACGTCATTTTTAGCGGTTTCTCATAGTAAAAGTAAACTACTTTCCCACACTGGGGGCAAAAAAATTGATAGTCAATTTTGATTTCCTTAAAGTCCACATTCACAATCTAATGATGAAAAGAGCGCCCCGACCCTCATTAAGCCAGCCCAACAAGTCAAAACTTACCGGTTTTTCGCAAGTAAAGGTCTCATGCGAAAAACGTCATATGTCGCGGTTTTTCAAAGAAAAATTAAACCACTTTCCCACACTGGGAGCAAAAAAGTTTAAAAGTGGATTTTTGTTGCCTTGAAGTTCCCATTAAGAATAACACCATTAAGCTGGCAATACAATGAAAACCCATGTTTCTCACGCATTTATGTGTCCGTCTACTCGAACATTGAGTAATATGCGTTACTGCATCAATGCCTGTTTTCCATGATGCCAATTGTTTTGAACATTGCATATCTTGTCAATTGTAAGACAACGTGCATGTTTTTCACAAACAACTTCCACTTATCCTGCTCGATTTATGATCAGATCTGATTGAAATGCCCAAGTTTTGACACAACTTGTATTTTTGCCATGAGGCTGAGCAGACACGAAACATTTAATGTTTGTTCTTTCGGCAATGTACTTCGCATTTCTGGCATACTTGGTATGCCTTCTGCATTTTTCAGGTTTGCCTGAAAAATCTGGTCCAGATTTAAATTTCAGTTTGCTCGCGCACAGCGGCGACGAATAGAAACTTCGGGCGTTGCGTTTGCGAAATTTGGATTCCGTCAATTTCGATGTTCGTCTATTTTTGGGTGAGAGTTCATGTTGGCTGCTGGTGGATTTTGGATGTTCTCTTTTTTAGTATTTAAGTAAAATTCCACAAACTGCTTCTCCTGAAGAATGATAGAACTGAAAATCATACACGAAACCATCTAGTCTGTCCAGGCGACCGTTGTTAAAGTAAATGTGTTTCGTGTCACCGAAATGCTGTTCCACTGCTCCTTGATCGGTTGTTAACAAGAATCGTTTGAAAGTTGACTTCCTGTGCAACTTCAAAGACTTTTCACTGCGCTTGGCGTAGTAACCGCTTTCATCAGTTGATGTTGATCGATTTATATGCCTGGACAAATCCCAACCATCAGTTTTGATTTTGCACGCGTTCTTGGAATTATCGCAGTCATAACCTTATTGCAAAATTGCTTATTGTAGTAGGGGTTTGTAATTGGCTCATCCTCAACCACATGATTGCGGAAAATGCTGGATTGCAGAAAATCCTTCAGACGAGATTAATAAAGAACATAAAATGGTGAATTTGTTTCTTCCTGCAAGTCTTCCGTTTTGTTAGTGAAAATGTGATCACCCTCTTCTGCTCTTTCACACCTGTCTGAAGGTGCTCATCAGTACATGCGTTTGGAGCCATTGTTTCATAGCAATTGCAAGATATTTGTTCACATTTTCTTTTCTGTTTATCTGTTTGCATTCTGCCTAAGCATTCGCAAGGACAGCTTGATGCAGCCACTTCCGCGACAAGCAATGTTGGATTGTCGATACCCACTGGCCCAATGTTTGGTTTCCACACGTTTATGTCGGTAAACAAGTGACGCTTAGTAGTTTCTATTTACTTTGACACCTTCGCAAGCAACATACAATTTACTCCATTGTTTTCTTGTAGCCTAAATGAGAGCGGAGTAGAACACGTAAAAACACAGGGAGGATGGTACCATCCTAGACAAGTTGAACATTCAAACATGAGCTCTCCTTTGTATTCGCTGTTACAAATGCACCACCGCTGACGGGATTGTTGATACGATGTATGTACGGACACGTCCTTTTTGAGTTGTTTGGGAGAATGATATGAAACCACGGTGCTAGACCATTTTTTCAGTTCCATGTAAACACCCTTCACGGATTTTCTGAAATTCAGGTTGCTAGCCCACTCTTTTTCACTCTTTCAATGTTTCTTGATTTTGGTTTGATATGACAAGATTGTAAATATGCTTGCGGCAAGTTTGAATCTTCTGGAAAATCATCCGGACCTCTGACCAATGCTTCTATACCAGATTTACGAAAACCAAGTTTTGATGTACACGGGACTTTATTGTGGAGCATCACTAGCTCTTTGATGTTTGTGATCGTTTCGTAGAACCAGACATCAGCCGCATCCGCATTACCAAATGACGTTTAAGCCATGCTCGGCTCGTGCGCAGATATTCCTTCAAATTACGTTTGCAAAATGCATTTATATTTTTTTGGTAAAGAAATAAGCCATTGATTTTGCGAGGTGAACTTTGGGCTTGTCATGGACCCCACCAAGCATACTTTTGGACGCAGTAGACAAAGATATCCGAAAATCACTGAAAAAATGGAAGGAACTTACACAATAGGAAATGCTACATAGCGTTTTAAAGAGGGAAATATTTTCACTTACCAAATTGTTTCGCCAATTTATTTAAATCCATTTTCCAGCTTTTATGAAACATATGTTAACAAAAGGCAGAGACAAGTTTTAAGAGGGGCAATCACATGCTAGCAGTATACCTTTGGTATAATAACATTTCCTGAGTAATGTACATTATTCAAAACGTGTCGTATGGAGCAGTAAAAAAACAGCAATGGCGTAAATTAAAATCGCACCACTTGCTGCTTTCAGTACGAGTGAACTTTAGTGTTACAACAATGTCACTATTGCGTTGAAGTTCTCGTTTAGGAGCGATTAAAGCATTTTTTTATAATTTCATATTTCTAGCAAAGATTAAACGCTACAATGGATTAAACGCTACAGTGTATTTGCAATGATCATTTCAGAAAAGGAACTCTTCGATAGTTGTTTTGTGTGATGACCTCAGATTTTTCATCAATGTAACACACTTCTACCTTATCTTCTAGCAACATACATTATTAAATTAAAAAATGGTAGAACTTGTCATTTACATGTGCTTTATGTTAGTTTTACAAAATATTTTTTGTTTGTATTAGCATACTTAGCATCTATGATCTCAACCACATATCGAAGGGATGTCATTCACAAAACTCTCCTTGCGAGATAACAAACATTCTCGTTATTTCTCCAGAATAGAGTAGCCTGGTTATTACAGCAACCATGTGTAACTATTTTCCAACACGTCGTCCCACAAACCAATGGAAATGGACAACGTTTCGGCTAGGACAGGGGTGGGCAAAGTTTTTGCACGGAGGGCCACATTTCTAAAATGTTGCAGCCGAGGGCCGCACACTCTCATTACAAAGTAGGAAAATTTATTCAGTGTGTAAATAACCACATTCATATTACAAACAATTTTCAAATTTCACACTCGGTACGTTTAATGCTATTTATACAGTTATAGTTAGAACTGAACTGAAACAAACTATTTTCGTTTTTATGAAAATAGTAAATCTTTCTAAAATTCTACATGCGTCGGAGTTACTGCAAGTGCCGGCGGGCCGCATGAAATGGTCTCGCGGGCCGTAGTTTGCCCACCCCTGGGCTAGGATCTTTACATATCGTCTGCATTTTCCCAGTCTTTTCCTA
>JGI24158J21664_10002306_pt1 | contig 22952 bp, 13 predicted proteins | sample Ectturendosymbi3_FD_21664 | JGI IMG/M metagenome (IMG submission 21664)
TTCTGCGCTAGAAAATTGTGTCGGCGTATAACTTTGCAGCCGTCTGTTGCAATAGTCACGTGCAGGAAAGCATGCTTTCCTCAAATCGTTTTATTTCAAGGCAAGGTAAAACCATGTAGGTATGACGGGCTGTATTAACTTGGCTTTCAGAATCTAGGGTGTCACTCCAAAACGGTTTGCACTCTTAGCCGGTGTCATTTTGACACCCAAAAACGGCTAAAAAAACACTGCTTTACACATGTAAAATTGTTACAGTGAAACCCGCTCATTAGAGTACCGGCTAAGAGTGCAAACCGTTAATTGAGCAAGTTCTGAATATCCCGCAAAAGATTAAAAAAAATTTCCCTTGCAACACGAAAGAAATATAACAGGGCTCTCCAAATTTTTTGGTCATTCTATTTGAATAAGAGCTGATGATGCCTACTTTGTAGGCGAAGTATATACTCTGTAAGATCTTAGTGTCTGATTCTGTGCTGAGAAAGGATTTCTTTCAATAGACAGAAAGAAATATACTGTAGAGTGATTGCAGATTTCGCAGTATTTTTAAATCTACTTTTTAAGTTTTCAAAACAGACATGTACTGTAGTCTCCTCTAAAACTTCCACGAAAGTCATCCTACTTTGTACTTTTTCAGATTTTTGCAACATGTAATTTTTAGGCTAAATCTCAGAACGATTGGTTGACCAGATGACCGCCATGGTCTTTCACCAATCCTATTGTATATGACACAGTACTACTCTTTGCTTCCACTGATCAGCTGCTATACCATTATATTTTCATTTGCTCTAACGTTCACTAACGGTTGGTTTACCTTGTGTGCGATGGCTTTTTGTATTGCTTCTGCTTGTTGGCTGAGTCATATGAAACAATAAACCATTACCGTTTACGACGCCAGTCTGTGTAAGATTGATGCCATGTTACTTCTTTCGGTGGTATTTCATGATGCAACTTTCACAAGCACTAAGAACACCATGAGGCTTACTTCACGTGAACCAAACTCACTTTTGTTACTTTGTAAATGGTTTAACTGTTAGCATTCATTAAATAAATTTTATGTTACTTCTCAAGAAACCATTATTTTTGCACACCTTTATACTGTAATAGTCATGCAGTTGGCATAATCAAAACTATGTTTTTTCAAACGTTTTTGCCAATTTCAGGTTGCCTCGTCAGATCTCTGACGGGAAATTGAATAAGACTGCCTACGCAGCCCACATTTGCAATTATGAACTAAACTTAAACCTTCAGAAGTGACTACTAAAACGGCAACATGTCGAACCGTATTTCACACTTGATCTTACAAATGCAAAACGCTTTTATAAACGAAAACAGCTTCAAAACTTAAACCCTCTCTACATTACCTAGGTGTTATTAAAAAAACAGGCTTCACATTACAGAAAAACCATGAACACTGTAACAATTACGTTACAAAAACGGATTATGATGGGGACGTTAAAACGCGCAGTTCACTTTGATTTTCGTCGGCAACGGATCCCACGCACCGGCACTACACAAGTAAATTTGTGTATAGGTCAGTAGGGGTAGCGCGGGATTCTATTAGAAGCAATCGGTCAAATCGGGCTAAAACCAGCGCTGCATGACGAAAACCATGCATTTTTAATGTTTACTGCTTTAGCAACGCATTTCGTATGGAGCATTACGCATCGATTGTGGAGTCATGTAAACGAGACCTGGGTTTGTAGCAAAGAGTCCACATGCACTGAATGCCGTAGCTTCCACAGTGGCGCACGCAGAAAATTTCGGAGGGGGTGGCCAAGTTTCGTCACAATCGTGTAACGTCACGAATCAAAGGGTCCGGGGGCATACCCCAGGGAAAATTTTGCAAAATTACACCTAAAAGTACGCATTTTTGTGCATTCTGGAAGCAAGTTTTAGACAATACTGTTTTTACATTTTTTAATTTTTAGGGTCTGGCCATGGCGCAGTGGCCTCCCCCCTCCGTACGCTAGTGCTTCCACAGAAGCGGGCTGGATAGTGAGCTTCATAGTGAGTTTGAATATTTGCAGGGCGTGAAAAAGTGTGAAACTCATTGGTAACATTANTTTTTTTGTCCGGTTAACCGACAGAATCCGGATATCGGACAGCAAAAAAAGTCTCGGTTATCCGGATAATACAACCCTAGAGCCGNCGTCAACATGCCAATGGTATTAATGCCAAAAGCTGAAGTGTTGGAAGCACTGCTACAAAAGCGATTTGCTACAATAAAGACAGTTCGTAATTGGGGTGGCGAATTACACCAAAAGACGTAGACATAATTGATGTTTACCGATGAAGTCATAGAATATCTTGGTGTATTATCTTGTGCCTTACTGAAGGATTACCAGGACACAGGCAAGCGAAACTTTATTGTGAAGCAAGCAATTTGAGACACCTTAGCTCAACGCTCTACTGCATGTCAACTGTGGGGCAAGTAGTACAGCATTCCACCCCTCTGCATTGCCTTCAACAACGTCAAATGAATTTTGCATTAGATCTCCAGGAACGCAAGTGTTTGCTTTTATCAAGCAGGGACATCTAGAACTCTCGGGAGTTCTAGACTAGACATCCCTGACATCAAGTGACTTAAACAATTTTAGTTCAACTATGTGCAACTTCACCCAACATTTTTATTTGTTCACTTTGTCCGATACAATAGACAACGTCCATTTTATCTCACTATGTTACGCTCCTGTTTGACGATGATCGTATGGAGAAACGTTACTGCATGACCACAAACAGATTTATGCACGGTCGAACCGCCTTGTAATTGCTGTGCCTCGCACCTCTCAACCCAAGCACAACTGCTTTCCTTGCCCAAGATGTGCCATAAGTAAAATGGTAATGATTTAATTTGCCATGTTAACATTATCAGGAACTGGTACTCAACTGATCCTTGTACGCAAACTGTAGCTGGCGCCACCAGAAAGATGGAGAAATGTTTAGGTTCCTTCATTCTGACGACGGAAGCCAACTTCGGCGAATACATCGTATTTCACGTGATGATCGACCTCGAATTGAATCAAGATTCAATTGATCCAGGCGGGAGAAAAAAACGATTAAGCTTGGGTGCGGTACAGCCTGACTAAAAATGCACCTGCAGCTGAAAACATGTAAGCACAAGATTACACAGACTTACTCCTCAGCTTTCCAAGCGAACTGCATACGACCGCTCTAAGAAACAGGTACACCATGACCGTGAACATTGAAACAGTGCATTGTTAGTTATTCAGATGTGGAGATCGACACAGACACCGCGACCACGCAACAGAACCAACTTGAAAGCAGGATCAGTAGTAATCGCATCACGCGACAGAACAAATTCAAAATTGAAATTGCAGTTCTGGCAAAGCCAAAGGAACGACCACGCTTAAAGTTAAACACACCAGCTGGCAACAAAAGAGATTTCGGGAACACTTGTAGAAAAGCGGCACCATGTGAAACGCAGCAGCTAGTTTGAAGCACGAAACAATAGGAATCATACAATACGATCGACGATGTCACGACGCGAACGCACGAGGCCGTCACAAATGCCGCTTTGCACAAGGTGAATACTGCAGCTTGCGCCGAGACGAGCGAAGACGAACAGGGAGCGGAACGCAAATGAGATGACAGCTGAAATTGCAGCATTTTAGTACTGTGCGAGTTGGCGATCTGGAGCGCAAGAAATTGGCAGAGACAAACGGTGCAGCACTGTATAACTACTGGTGCAGGTGAACGTGGCGGAATAGAACTGAAGCAGATCGATCGCTAATGTTCTACAAAGCAGGTTAGCCCAGAGTGAAGGTGGACCGACCGCCTGGAGGTTGAGCACAGCGGACGCCAGAGGAGCTTCGGACTGGACCCAGGTGAGGATCGTTGGAGCTTGCATTCCCCGGAGCCGTTTTTTCATTCTCTTTCTTTTCATCTTTGTTGGTTTCTTGTTCTTCGACGACTGGTTCTTTCTCTTCCTCCTCTTCCGGTTTGTCACGACTCCCGATCAAATCGCCCGTGATTGGATCACGACGTTCTGTTCAGTGATGTTCAAAATAAAATTGAAGTTATTAAGTCAAATATAATACCAGACCTGCCGCAATGTCAGTTCCAGCGATGTGCGGGCATGAGCGCTAAGCTTCATGACACCACCAGTCAAAGCGTTGAAGTGGCATTTTATGAAATTTTCTTTGGCTCGCTTGAAGCGATACAAAGATGCGATTTTCGTGAACTGGGAGAAAAGGGGACAGGGGATCAAGCCCATAACTTAGGGGTCGCAGGAGCGACTTTGCCCCCCTGGAAAAAGGTGTTGGACATAAAACTAGTGGACATAGTTTGAAAAATTCGGGCCTCCCTCAGAAAACTCTTCGCCCCCTCGTGTTCCAAGCTGGTTACGGGCCTGCAGGGGAGTGAAGCGCTTTGCATTGGACAGACATTGCTTCGGGGCCCGTTTGATGAAAAAATGCAGACGTAGCGATTAATCTTCAATCGGCGGCGATGCCAAAATATTCGCAAAGACCATATGTCATGTGGATTTCGCAGTGGCTAGCCTTACCATGGAAGAAATTTACCTATATACTAACGATTGCACTTTGTTGATATCGGCCGAATAAAGCACGCATTTGCGTTCGTGTATTTACGCAGATTTATTAGCTGGTAATTCAGAACATGCAAACTAAAATGCAGGCATCACAACCAAGTAAAAACAAAATTGAAGCTCGCTGGGTGCTCTCAGGCTGTCACTGAACAGAGATCGTCATCGGCTAAATTGGGCTTGATTTCGCAAATGCTCAAGTCGTTGTCTTGAAACTGGAAACCTGGCGATAGAGCATAGGTCTTACTCGGCTCTGAGTGATTTCTTTGCTTCAGCGGTGAAGTATAGAAGTCCGACGACCACAACACAGGAGCAGCAGACATGGATTCGACGAAAAAGTTCGGTTTTAGATTTTGCTTTGCCGGGGCGCGCAGCATGGGAGTGGGCTTCTGGTCAGACGACCAAATTTCTGCCACCGAGCCCTCACTAGTGTCAGTATCCAGATGCGGCAAGCGCGACTTGTAAGTGTTGTTCGGCGTCTTTGGTTTCATGTCGTCCGGCACGACGCCCGCAGATATGAACTGCACGATCTCGAGGTCGCTGTTGCTGCTGGGCAGGGTCTTTTTGTCGAACGGCTTCCGTGAGGTGAGCTGCGTGACGCTGCCGTCCGCCGTGGTGTAAATCGGATGACCTCTGGGAGTGCTCTCGTCACCTTGCGGTGAAACGTCGCACGAGCTTTGGGCAAAGCTGGACTTGTGGCCTTGTTCGGATTGTCGCTTGCCGGTCAAGGGTAGCTTCAGGTCGGCGTCGGGTTCGGCGAGCCAATGCGATTTATAAGTGTCATTAACCACAGGGTGCTTCGTGCGCGGCTGTGGCGGCAAGAAAACGGACGAGCGCATTGTCGCGCTCTGTTTTCTAGGCAACGGCGCCGGCGCGGGTTGGTTGGAGAAGACCGTCGAGCGCGTCGTGCTACTCGCAGACTTGAAAGCTGTTTATAAAAGCGAGAACTTCTTTTATTGCAAAACAATCACTTACCGCTGTGTCGCTACTGCAGCGCAAACGGACTAGTTCAGACTTGCTTAAACTGGTTTGCTAACGCGTTATAACCTGCTTTTCGCGGACGAGCTGTACCAAAACCCTCCTTTTCCTCAGGATATTCTGCGTATCGGAACACTGTCGACTGGTTCGTGGGGCATACTTGAGACGCTGGGGCAGGTGCGCTGCACGGTCGGCTATTCCAATTAGAGATGGGTACATTGCTTATCTTCCTCTCGCTTTGTGCAGCTGCTATAGATTGAAAGCGGTTAAAAATTGCACGAACCCATGATTCAAACGGTAACTCGAAACAGAACAACTTCGACCTAACCTGGCACTACTGTCTCCTCGCTACCGTCTGCCTTTCTGAGCATAATCTCGCGCTGCACATACTTCAGTGAAACGCTATGAAATGTGTCGTACGACGGTTTACTTGTCAACGATAACGGTAGGTTCGATGACGTGCAACAACATCTAACTTTAATGAGGCCCGCCGAACCTTTGCAAACGTTGCGCAAGTCAAACCTTCACCATTCCTAGCTCACTGTGCTCACAAGACCTGACCAACCTGGTTGAGCCAAAGAAACGAGCGGACGGGAGTCCAGCTTACTAACGGGTTTTTCGTTAGGTGGGCTCTCTTTGAAAACGCTTGACCTGTACTTTGGCTTAACTGGCGCTGGCTTGCGCGGCTGCGAGCTGCCAAACACAGTGCTGCGAAACGTGTCGCTCACTCCCCAGCACCTGCCTCTAGGATAACGTTTGGCTTCTTTTTCTGCAACAAGCAAAGAACATTTGCGCGTCTGTCACAGAACACAACAAAGAAGCCATCTGCTCTGTGCACGAAGAGTAAAAAACGTCAGAGCTATTGGATCTGAATACCAATCTTTTTTAACTCTGCATAATTCCACATGCCCAGCAAATCAGACGGGCTTACTACCTTCGAGCAGAGGTTCCCAACCTGGGTTACATTTGCCTATCTGAAAGGGCGCGTTTAAGGTTAGCAGATATGGTAAAAATATACTTATTATATATATCCAAATATTTATACATTTAGTGGAGCACCAAGTGGATTACTGTTGTGGAAATCAAATCATCACAAATCACATCCATAGTACGCATTTTGGGTGACAAATATTCTTAACGTTAGAAATTCCATATAAGTGCAAAATTTGTTTATTCAAACCACCCACAAAAACGTATATGGCAAATGCAATATGACAGCACAGGGTTTACAGAAATTAGATACATGGCTGTGCTACTTTTGATTCCAACCTGATTATAGATGAAAGCCACATATACCTTACTTCAGGCATAATAACTCCACACATTCCATTAGGAATGTTTGAACCCTTAAAGCCCGATCGGCCATGGGCGCTACAAAGTCAGTGAAGACATCCTCGGATTCGGAAGACAGCACTCGATCCGATGGGTAAAAAAAAAACTTTAAACTTAAGAAAAATGCAATTGTTTTATTTTCCGGAAGTGATTTTTTGGCATTTTTCAAAAAATTCAAAATATGCCTTCCATGCTTCCCTGTGAGCTTTTTCGAAACATTTTGGCTTGGACCACATCGAAAGACCCTAACAAAAATTCCAACGAAAGTGAGTCATCAAATTTGTTTGGGTGAAAGTTAGTGGTCAGATGACGTCATCAGGGCTTGAAGAAAGACTCGAAAGGTTATGACTTCTAGCGTTAGTTGTTCGGAAGTTATGATCTAAAACCTTTAGAGGCCTAGATTAACTTCTAGCGTTAGTGGTTCGGAAGTTATGACCTAAAAACAACAAACTACTTAGCTAATTCCCTTGGGGATTTGCATATTTGCAAAATCTCCCATTACTTTTGTTCCTCTCAATATTTCACTTGATATTTGGTAGGATGTTTAAAGACACCACTGAGGAAAACCTGTTCTGCAACTTTTAGATGTTTCGTTGGACAATTGAAGGGTAAATTGACTCCACAGCTTTTTGAATAAACATTGCTAAATCTTTTAGCAACGTGAAAAACGGTTTTTCCCCCTAAATCACGTCACAAGTACGTGCAACGTACTGCAAAAGATGCGTTACTGTCTTCCGAATCCGAGGATGTCCACAGTTTTTCTAGCGCAATCCGTTCGTGAGTTTATGGCCGATCATAGCGGGCGTTAAAACAGCATTGTATTCACAAGGAAATATTTACTTCAGGCTTAATATTTAAAAATAAAGACGCATGCTAAAGTCAAATCACACACTATATTACCTGGTATGGGTTTTCGCGCTGCAGGAGCTTCAGCATTATCAAAGATATTGCTCTGAAAATTAGGATTGGATCTAGGCTTGGATGCAGGAGTAATGTCAGTTCCAAAAATATTACTTGAAGCACCACCTGGAGGACGGGTGACTCTGTAATGGACACACAGCATTTTTAATGTGGCCAAGCACTGTTAATACCCAAGTTTGCAATTGTTTGGCTGACAAATGAATGAAAGCTGTGTTTCTTTAGACGTGTAGAATTTCTGCACATCATTAAAAGTATCTAGTAAGAAACAGATGACATAGCCTCCGAAGTTGACATAAAAAGAATATTCACTTAGGTATATTCAATGCAAGTTGTTTTGCCGATGCATTAGAAACCAAACGGAAACAAACATTTGAACAGTTTTTGGTTTAATGAATGATGCAACGCCGCGCCGATCGAATAGCCTCAACACCCCTTCCTTTTTACAACGAACCGCAACCAAGTCTTTGTGTGGTGTGAAGGTTGGATCTAGCACTGACTTCACATCCTAGTCACAGCACCGTTTCGTTGCGATCGGAGGGCCCGAGCGGTAAGCGTGCAAAGCTTCACATTATGGTAGAAGCAACAATAGAAAGCACACACCGTGATCAAGTGAAACGATAGAGATCACACACCGTGATCACTCTAATCATTGCTTGTTCAGGTCACATACACGGAGGTCTTATATACTGCTCATGCTGCAGTCATCGCGCATGCGACGCCACGTCGACTCAACAGCAGCTACAGTGTTTGCAACAAGAATCATTCAAATTCTACTTGGGTGAAACCACTGTAACATTGCAAATCTTTAATGAAATGACCTGAGCACACGCAATCAGTATTAGGTTATGCAAAAAGCACTGTGAAACAACGCTCAATCATTGCCGTGAAATACTCCAGACTGGCACAAAACTTCATCACCACCACCACCACCAAGAAAAAGTAATTTCAAAACTTTTCATACACAGTCACGTGCACCGCAACATACTGCTTTCCCATTAACCTCAAAAACTTCAATACTACTGAGGAATAAACATTTACTTGTATGACCTAGCAAACATTTGTGAAATCTCTTATTGAACATTTTAACTAGTGATTACGCATACGAGTGGCATTAGTGCGATACATTCATGCACAACTTCCCGTGTCACAGGACAAAGATAATAACTTAAACACGTAAGTTAAAGAAATGCACTCTACAAGCCAGGGTTACGGAGTCGGCGTCGCAAGGAGTCATTCGACTCCTGAAGTCCCACTGAATAATTTTTTACATCGCACTCCTCAGTAAAGAATCCTAACTCGTGCTTGTTGAAATGGTACATTTTCTTTTCAAACTTTTATTGAAACACATAATTCCTGTTGTTTATCACGATCTCCATCGATTGCTAGATGCTAAAAAAATGTTGACTGCCAAACTCCATTAGCGTTGTGTTAAGGAGTCGGAAATTTTGGAAAGGTCAGACATTTAACTGCCGACTCCGCAACTCTGCTACAAGCACCACAATTTCAGAAGATGGTTAAAAAAAATTGGGTTAAAGAGATACGTGTATCATTTTGCAAAGAACCTATTGACAGTATGCCCTGGCGATTGTTGGCAGTCATCATAAACCTGTGAATACACAAATGTTTTTGAAATAATTGTCAGTGGTGTCACTTCCAGAATTTTAAAGCAAGAGCTACATGAAGTGCAATATATTATGCGATCGATGCTATTACCTTCTCAAACCCCATAGAACTGCTGCTACATTCAATTCTGAAAAGGTAATTTCCCATTACTGTTGTTGGTGAAAAAGATGTAATTGTCCTTCCTCACATCATTAATATAAGTCAAATTTTACGGGATTCACATCTCATTTAAATTTCACACAGACAAACTACTTTTCTTGTAATAATGGCTGCTTTATGCTGCTGTATCTATATATCAAGTTCAAGGTAAGAAGATGACATTTTCTGTTGGTTACATTGCTTAGATGCTACAACCTTTACATATTACGTTTTTGGAATTAATTCTTTTTTAGAGTTGAATGAACAAAATGTAATTGATGTAGTTAATTCAAGTTGGATCAAATATCTGTACATGCACAAGTGATTTGAACTGATGGGGTAAATTACACTTGCTCCATTTTGCATTTGGAATGTCACATGTGGTCAGCAGCATTCATCTCAGCTTCCGCAGTACGCCATGTAGCTGCTTTCACAGTGAATGCAGAAAATCACTGATGTGCTAGCTTTGCAAAGTGAATAAACATCAGATCTACATAATAGCTGACAGTGTGAATGTTTTTATTGCTTGCAGCAAGCAATACTTTGAGTGAAACACGGAGTCACAACAGTCGTTCATAAAATATTTAAAGTTGGGCAGCCTTCACATGGAATCACATAGCTCATCATCATTTCTAACGTACATTGGTATGAAAAACTCCCTTAAGCATGATTTTTAATACTCGTATTGTTAATCAAGATGACAGTAACAAGTAGGTTGACAATTCCCACTAAGGAAAGCAATGGCAAGATTGTGTTCTAAACACGGATTTCTTTTCTGCCGCTACAGTGACCCTGGATCACCTTTCTGGTCATAACTTCAACCTGAGGATATATCAAAATCTTATAAAGGGTACTACAGAGCAGGTTTGTCTTAGGCGAGACATTTGTCATTTGTCCCATAATAGTAACAGTATTCACATTTGTCCCATAACCTGCTGTAACAGTATTCACTAGCTTATCTTTTCAGTTATTGACATTTCTTAAATGATTTAAAAAATTTCAGTCAAGGACTGAAGAAAAACCTCAGCTACAAAATGCATCTTATGATTCAATGTTAAGAACCCATTTGTCATTTTTCGGTCTCAATGTTAAGAACCCATTTGTCATTTTGCGGTCATAGAGCAGAAAAAAATTGTGAATTCGGTCAGAATGTCTGAAAATCTAGGCTAATGAATACCATTATGGTGAGTTAATACAACTGAGACAAATGACCAAAATGTCTCAGTGAAAAAAAAAAGTTAAGTATAGTCAGGCTTATTTGTCCGAACTCCGATTAACTGGAATCCTTGCTATCCGACATAAAACTGCTAGGAACGGATTTCTGCCAATGCATTTCATCTCTTCAATGCGTAAACCTCACTGTCTGACTCCGACACAAAAATTTAGGAACAAATATGTCAAATCAATAGATAAAAACCACTTAACTGGATTGCGCCAACTGTTACTTAGTTGTTTACTAGATCAGTGTAGTGTGGAAGTCAATTTTCTATGCACAATGAATGTAACAGTGGCAGAACTTTAAAGGCTTGTCCCAGTGTCCTGGTCAGTCAATCAAAAAGTCCCAGTTATTCAGTCACTCAGAATAGCCTTACGCGAATATTAGCATGCTGTGATTGGTCTGTTTTTCCAATCTAGAGTTTCTGTTCACCTCTAAGGGTCAGTTTAGGTCAGATCTATTGTATTGTACATCACATTCGTTTACATTGTTGGCATTTGCTCTGGAAAGAATTTCACTCTTTATACTTCTAGTTCCGATTGTCCAGATACCTTGCTAAACTAACATTATTTGACAGAACAAAGTGGTCCAGATAAATGAAGTCTGACTGTACTACAATGAAAAACCTTTTTCACCCACAATGTGAGTTTTTTTTAGAGTTGTGCAAACCGCAAACATCTGAAATTTGCACTCAAGGTTCATACATGTAGCTTTATCTTTATCTTCCTGTGGACCAGCTAAAACCCACAAAACACAAGAAAAATTTTAACTCAATGCAAAGGTATATTTTTTGAAGTACATCTAAATGCCTGCTTAAAGATATCTTCATTATCTTGACCACACATCAGTTCAACAATTCAAAAACATTACTAAGTCACTCGTGGCCTTTTGAGCTTTGCAGAATAAAACAAATTTACACTCCCAAAAATTCCAATTTCTGCATTTGATCATCGTTTTTAAAAGCATTACATAGTGAGCAAAAAAACTGAGATTTATAAAATGCAGTTGACATTTATGTGAGTGGATAAAAAGTTAGATGCGCATCATTAAAACAAATTGTTTTGAATCAAGCAAATGTCCTAACATAACAGGAAACTGTGGGCATATTCCTTAACACCTTGAGAGCCAGGGTACGATATATCGTACTTTGAAATTGGCCTAAAACCAGCAGTTGTCGGTTGCCTTACCAATGCCATAGCTCCTCCGCCGATTGCACTAGAGAGCTGTTCAAGAGCTCAAACGGATCAGCCAGTCATCTAGTCTGCACTTGAAAAAAATTGTGGTTGGGGGTTGAGGATTTTTTGTGAGTGACATCATAACTGAAGTAGTTTTGGGGTGATTTTGGCTAATGTGACCTGGCCTAGGGCCCAACTATTAGACGGAAGTTTTTTGCTAAAGTTTTCATTGGAAACTAAGCTCAAGTCCAAGTCTTGAGCCTTTGATCGACTTTCTAATGTTTCCGGTTCAAAAGTTATGATCTAAAATTAAACAAATTAATTAATTATCTAATTAGTCAAATATGTTTATTACTTTAGATCATAACTTTTGAACCCGAAATTCCAACAGGTCAACCAAAGTATAAGACTCAGATTGTAGCCTACTAGTTTCCAATAAAAACTTCAACAAAATACTACCATCCAACGATTTGGGCCCAGGGCCAGGTGAAGTGGGCCAAGGTGGCCTAAAAGTCCTCCACTTATGATGTCACTCACAACAAATCCACACCCCCAACCAAAATTTTTGAATGCAAACTACAAGACTTGCCAAGTGTTTTGAGCTTTTGGCCGGGTCTGTAGCGCTTACCAGACTGGAGAAATTTCCATGCAAAACCACGTGCGATCCAGGTGTTTTTGCATTAACCGCTTGAATTAACCTGGGTGCGAAACTGTTAAGGATGTGATGCACAATTTGATAAGCTATTGATATGTAACAAAGAGATAACTTGTTTCATCAAAGGTAATGGACTCAAGAATAACCATGAAAGTCCTGATATTCTAGTCAATATTGCCCATTTTTGCCCAATGACATTAACCAATGCTTCATCTGATGCATAGCTCACTACTACTGCAAGTGTGTACGATTAACTGCAAGAATCTCCCCTTGTTAAAAATTGGCCTTTATCATTTGCATGCTGGCAAAGTTTTAATGGTATTTGATGATGTAGTTGTGTGTGGCATAGTTTCAAAGAAAGCAAAAAATATCCAGTACAGTGCTGTGACAGGCGTAGTGATGCACATAAAGATGCAAGTGAAAATTGCAAAGAAGAATACTAACTTCTGAATTGNTAAAGGTGGAGTTACCACAAGAGTAACGTTGTGTCTGTGCCACAANGATGTATATACTTGCTGAAGGTAACCAAAATTTCCCAGTGGGGTAAATTAATGTTTTCATCTTGACCAAGCTTGATATNAGCCATGTTTAATGTGATTGCAACAATCAACAACAACAGTGGATATTACTGATGACTTCACACAATTGCTGNAACAGAAGTACGACAANGTGATGGTGGCTACCTTTAACACTTTGAGAGCCGGTCCACGATATATTCGTACTTGGATTTCGACCGAAAAAACAGCAGTTTTCGGTTGCCTTACCAACACCCTAGCTCCTCCGCCAAGTGCGCTAGAGAGCTGTTCAAGAGCTCAAACAGATCGGCCAGTCTAGTAGATTGCACTCAAAAACAATTTTTTTGATTGGGGGGTACAGATTTTGTGACTGACGTCATAAGTGAAGTAGTTTTAAGGTCATTGTGGGTCATGTTGCCTGGCCTAGGGCCCAACCACTAGGCCAAAGTGTTTTGTTGAAGTTTTCATTGGAAACTAGACTCAAGTCTGAGTCTTTGATCGACTTTTTAGCGTTTCTGGATCAAAAGTTTANGATCTAAAAGAAACAAATTAATTAATTATCTAATTAGGTATTAGTCAAATATTTTTACTAACTTACATCACAACTTTTGAACCCGAAACCCCAGCAGGTCATCCAAAGTATCAAATGACTCGGCTTGTAGCCTAGTTTCCAGTGAAAACTTCAGCGAAATACTACCACCTAACGGTTGGCACCCAGGGTCAGGCAAAGTGGGCCAAGGTGGCCTAGAAGTCCTCCACTTATGACATCACTCACAAAAAANCCGCATCNCCCAAGCAAAAAATTTTTTGAGCCNTTGAACAGCGCTGTAGCGCAATCGGCGGAGGAGCTAGGCCGTTGGTAAGGCAACCGAAAACTGCTGTTTTTTTGCGAAAATNGCTGAAACCACCCGGGTGCCAAAGAGTTAATTATGTGTCTGCAAATTTTGCAGCAGTGAGCAAGCTACAAGAGGCTGCCGTAGTGGTAACCAACAGATTATTTTCTGGCCTGGCCAACCAGTAACAAAACTGAAGTTACTGGCTCCGGGCATGGTCTGGATGTTAATTTACCACACCTTGTGATTCCAATTTAATAGCTTCCAAGGAGCAAGGACAAAACAGGTCATAGCTTAACCTAAAAATGTAGGTAATTTAATGCACACTCACATCTGAGCCAACAGCATTCCATTCCAAATTAGAATCATAAAGGTGCTTAAGACTGTGGGGTGCTGAACATGTAGCTCCCTATCACCATTTACATCGACCTCCCTGGCCTGACGGTTCTGGATGATGACACAACCGAATGGCTGCTCAACACCTGCCCTGAAATCTAGCGCAGCCAAGCAGTGGATAAAAGTCGCTCAAACGAAGACCATTTACAGGGTCACTACACAGTATTGAAAGTATTGTATTTCAAAAATCGGTTCAACACCTTGAAAATTTGGCCAAAATGTACTCTAACACTTCCACTCTCAGCAGACGTAGATCTACATCCGAGTTATGTCTCCTGTTCAACAGATGTAAATTTCTTTTTACCAAAAAGTGGGGCATAATTGGTTGTACTGTTTCTCACCTGGAAATGGTCTAAAAATATGGTCCCAGACTGAGTTTAAATGATATTACGTCTCAGATTGAGAATCCAAACTCTGTGGTTCAAAGGCTGTTTGAAAGCACGTTTCCTTTGAGTTATACTGCAACAGTGGCTATGATTTTGTGCAGTGGAAGTGCTTTAATATGCTGCCAAATGCTTGGAAAGCAGAGAGAAATGTATTGCAAATGTTTATGTAAGTATATTTAGGCATATTGATAAATTTTAATTGTTTAATGCCAGTGTTAGCTGCTTTTATTGACTCAAAATTGAAACAATGGCTCCAGTAGGTCAGGTTTGTTGCAGTGGTATGTAGCCTAAAATGTTTTCGAAATGATTTGATATGTTGGCAATAGATTAGTATAAAAGGTAGTGTAAATGCAACAAAATGTTTGCCATGGGTACCGCTTTAGCCTACAGGTGGAAAATGCTTAGCAGTATGTAAGCAGAATGTTTCTGATTAAACTGATTAGTTCAAAATTTGTTGTTGATTAAAATTATATAAAGTACACTGCAAGCATTTAAGTGTATTAAACATGTCTCTACTGCACCAAGTAATGAATTTTTGTACTGTAGATAGTGTGTGTGATTTGCCCAGAAAAATTTGTTTACAAAACTGCAAGAAACCAGCACTGCGACAGTGAATCCAAAGCAAGTAAGGTGTGGATTGTTATTATTGCACCTTCCATGTTAGCTCTTGGATATTGCAGCAATCAGGGCAGGTTGTGTTGCAACGCGTAACTTACAAGTATAATAACATTAGGGTTTCAGCAATATTTGTAAAGCCACAACAGTGACACCCACCAACATTAGGGTTTATGCCACTGCTGAAGAGCAATTCTTCCCAAAACAATTAAACATTTATATAATGCTCAAAGTAAATAAGCATGGTGAAAAAATTTAGATGCTTTGTATTTTCTTAAGAATAGGCTAAACAGAACTTCACAATTTTTAATTTAATACATTGCAGCTTTTTGATCCTCTTTGGAGATTGGATTATGAGGAACACTGCAACAGCAACATTTCCCTGTGAATAACAACGTATGTCTGTCTAGGCAGCCAGCAATGACTACACAAGTTCAATTGCTANGTAGCTGGCACCCATGTGATTAAGTGCATGATTAAGTTCAGTCACCACAAACAAGGAGGCTCAGAGACTTNTTTCTATATTAGGTTGAAGATACATCAGCAGAGTGGTGATGCCTGGCTTTTCCCTTTAGCTTATAGGGATTTTCCTTTAGAGNGGTAGTTCGTTCTTAACACTTGAGTCCGGCCACTTTTGGGGATTTGAAAAAAAACGTTGAAACACACGCGGCTTTGCGCAGGAATTTTTCTGCTCCTGTACGGGTTATGGACCTGGTCAAAGCGTCAAAAGACACGGCAAGTCTTCTAGTCTGCACTCGAAAAAAAATGTTTTGCTTGGGGGATGTGGATCTTTTGTGAGTGACGTCATAAGTGGAGGACTTTTAGGCCACCTTGGCCCACTTTGCCTGGCCCTGGGCACCAACCATTAGGTGGTAGTATTTCACTGAAGTTTTTACTGGACACTAGGCTACAACCCAAGTCCTTTGATACTTTGGATGACCTGCTGGGNTTTCAGGTTCAAAAGTTATAATCTAAACTAGTAAAAATATTTGACTACTTATCTAACTAGATAATTAATNAATTTGTTTGTTTATTTTAGATCATAACTTTTGAACCAGAAACGCTAGAAAGTTGATCAAAGGCTAAATTGATCAAAAGACTCAGACTCGAGCCTAGTTTCCAATGAAAACTTCAGCGAAACACTTTGGCCTAGTGGTTGTGCCCTAGGCCAGGCAACATGAGCCAAAATGACCCCAAAACTACTTCACTTATGACTTCAGTCACAAAAAATCCACACCCTCAACCAAAAATTTTTTTTCGAATGCAATCTACTAGACTGACCGATCGCTTTGAGCCCTTGTATAGCTCTCTAGCGCAATCAGCGGTGGAGCTAAGGCGTTGGCAAGGCAACCGAAAACTGCTGTTTTTTAGGCCAAAATCAAAGTACGAATATATCGTATGCCGGCTCTCAAAGTGTTAACAACCAGGGGGCGTCCAATGTGTTTCAAAGGTGGCGCAAACCCTTGTGTGCACTGCAACACAAAGTTTGATAATTAACCAATAAATACATTTGTTTATTCAACTTGCTTATTGTCAGGGGAGCTAGACACAAGGAGCAATTATTCAAAAAGGGGTGTGGCATAAAATGGTTAAGAAACAAGTGTTACATAGCTTTAGAGTTTTAGGTTTACAGGTTCTTTTATAGGTTCAATGTTAGGTTAGGGTAGGGTTTTACAGGTTGTGTTACATAGCTTTATTCTTGGGCCAATTTAACTTTTCTAATATAGCTCCCAATCATTGCATTTTGTTCAGCTGATTTTATTGCTTAAAATGTACATTTCTACATTGACCAACTTTAATGCATCAAAACTATGCAATCCTGATATTTAACTGCAGGTAGCGTTCAACCATGTCCTGAGTCACATGACCATATTTTATTATTAGTGTCATAACTACTCAACTCTGCTTGCATGGCCATAGTCAAAGGCGAGGAAGATTTCAGTTTCATTTAGCATTTTCAGCTGTGTATTAACTGCCAGCAGCTGATCTCTACTGTACACTATACTAGGGTTTAGTTTTGATGTTGTCAGTCACCTAGCACTAGACCAGGGCTTGCAACCTGCAACTCCAGAATCACAGGTGGCCTTTAGCTCCTTTAAAGTGGCTCTCTGGATTTGACCAAACTTGGAGATAAATTGAGTTGATTACATGTTAGCCTATGCCCCTATATGAAGTCGCAAGAAAAATGAGATAAGTGTCAACGTTTTGTGGCTCCTCAGTCCCTTATGCTGGAAGAGTGGAAGATGAAGCAGAATTGCTTTTTTGTTGAAGGTAGCCAACTAGCCAACCCCTACACAAGACCTTGCGTAGCTGTTGCCATCCACCTACATACTGTGAATAACAGCAATTGACATCAAAGAAAGTAATGGATAGTTCAGCCTTAATCAGCCATATGACAAGAAAGCAACACTGCAAACTTGGATAAGTTAGAAATGTTGTAGCAGTGGTATAATGTTTTTTGTCGAGAAAGCTACAGAACAAGAAACAATCATTAAAGGGCCTCACCAGTTGACCTAAACAATCTTGTTATGAACACTAGTACTTATTTGTTACTAAATATGAACTGTTGACAGCAGATTATGCATTATTTTCTTACTGCAATTCCTGTAGGTTAAGCAATGATATTCATTTTGTTGCAAAATTAATACCAGGTGCTGTATTTAATGTAATTGCTTCACAAAACACCTGTAGTAAGAACAAAGGTAGAAAGGCTTAAACAACCAGTACTTTCAGTGAGATTTTATCTCTAATGAGGATAGGATGTACCAGAAGCACACAAACAAAAACAAACACAGAATATCAAAGAAAAACTACAATATGAAAAAAAGAAACCACTAGTGTAATATAAAAGCGAGCAGTAACACAAATGATGTGGGCAAGCATTGGGTGAAGACTTGAGGCATGCACATACATAGGTGACCGAAGTGACGAGAGGTTATGATGTAGAGAACAGTGCACCAACCATGACATAACAAACGCACGTATCAATCAGAACCAAAAACAAGGTTTATTCACACAAATTATGAAGAAGCAACACAATTACCCATATATTTAAGATTATTTGAGATTGATGCAGTAAGTATTCATTGATTTATGCATTTATTCAAATTTACTTCTTATAACAGCTTAGTGGAAGATTAAGCAACTAATCTTTTTTAAAGCAGTGATATGCAGTGTGTGAAACTGTGCTTCATCAATAACAATTTTCGCAAAAGTGAAGAGCACAAAGGTTTATTTTCTTGTTCACAGAAAGTTTGTGAAGATTGATTTGTTTTGCAGTTTACTGTTAACATTTCCAGCTCTAGTTCCAATCACATGTGGTTTCTCTGATACTGATAGCAGCTTTGTTTGTCATGCTACTACCTCTTGTGACAATCATCAATGCATGCATCCCTTGTTTTTTCAGAGTTGCATTTCACATCTAGCCTTTGGTAACACGAAAATAATGACCAACACAAACACACAGGCCAGAATTAAATGCATTTGTGAGTTGCTTGAAAGAACAAAGAAAAGCCGCAGGCCCATCTCATCTGACCGGCTTCACTTACATCGACCGAAATTGAAATAGCGTTAATATGTCGAAAAAGCGCATAAAAAGTTAGTGAAAACAAGTACACACTACTCATATGTAACAAATAATCCAAGCTTACCGAGATGTGGGACGATCGCAGTCGTAATTCATTGCTGCTTTGTTTCAAGTTGGCTTGATTCGCGTAAACTTAAAGACGGTGTTCCGCTGTAACTCTACCCCAAACCCTAACTCACGACTAGCGAGGAATGAGGACAAATCCGGCCAGTACTTCGCTGGTCTTTCAACTGGGATTGCTTATGACGTAATAAAATGCACATACCAGCTGACTAGCAACCGACACAATGGTATGGAAGTGGAAATGTCTTTTTTGAAAAAGTTAATTCCGCTTAGAAAAAATGCATACATCTTTCTAGCGTACTATTTTTTTATCAATAATCTTGCTCAAAGGCTTACCAAATCTTTTTTTCAGAAATTTAAAATACAGGTAACCACATCGTTTTGTGTGTGGTCACGTGGGTAAAACTTCGTTACGCACGACTGCATTCATTCGCGCCAAATAATGAAAATTCAAGATACCAGGCAGATTTTGCATTCAATCAGTGGCCGGAGTCTTACAGATCAGTTTTCGCTGAAGCAATTAGGAAGAAGTATGTGAAGAAGATTCACTTTAACCATTGTGATATTAAGAATCATCATTTCAGACCAAACTTTTGTTAAGGAAGACGTTATCTCCAGGCCAATCACGAAAGCGGGTCGTACGATCGAACGAAGGCCTAAGTTAGCATTGCAAGCAACATACCCACCGCAGTCATTTGTTGCGCCGTTCACGAAAATGCTAATGGGTGTATTTTCGCTACACGGTACCGTAAGAGGAACCCATTCCACATGATTTTATTTCCATTTGCAGTTGTTGCGTGTCACAATTCCTGTGTGCGACCTTTTAACCTAACATACTCCATGGCCAAGAAAGATGGAAGCCAATAACTGGCAGTAGTTGAATGACTCATAGTATAAAAAGTAGGTTATGGTGGTCGAAAAAATGGCCTGCCATGTGTTAAATACCATAAATAAATAAAAACACCCTCAATTAGCTCCACCTAATAGAGTAATTATCATTATTTAAGCAGATGTTACATAGATTAGATCTGGTCATTAATTTGGAAAAAATAATGTATTACTATTTCATTTCCACTTTATCTCTAATCTGGAGTAAAATGCAAGAACTTAAATTTTACTCAAAATAGTCAACTTGTACATCTCAAGCAATCAATGTATTATTGAAAAGCTTTCAGATAGGATTCATGCTACTTTGGCATCCATTACAATTATTGATTACAGTATCTTTACTATCTAGTTCCTTCAAGCACCTTGCATTTCAAGAGTTAAAAATGTTTTACTTAGAATAGTTACATGCTGTATTCGTTTTAGGATCTTTATTTAAACTCAACAACCAAGAACCCAAGGTTATTTAAACTGAATTTCTAAGTCAAAGGTAGTTCAGTTGGTTTGCTTTAACTAAACCATATATTTAACAAAAATTATTTTTTCTTGGCTGGGTGATAGAAATCTTTCACGAATACTGCTATGGGAAAAGTACATACACAGGGTTGCACTCTACAGTCATGTTCACACTATCCCAAACAGATAAAATTCATATAGTTGAATCTTGCTATCACTGCCAAAAAAATGCAATTCATTGTATACTGCATCTTCATGGAAAGCTTAACCAGTTGTGAAATAAACAGATTCTTCATGATATTCTATCACTGGTTTCACAAAATTCATGTTTTATGCTACTTCAAAGAGTAGCAAAACTGTTGCATATCATTGAATAAGTTAAAATGTGAAATAACAACAGTGAAAAAAGAAAAACATGCACTAAAATTAAGAAGGGTTTTAGCACTATCACCAAGAAGCAAAGCTAGTACAGATATGGTATATTTGGATTAATTTTTTGGGATAAAATACATCAATGCTTTAAGATCTACATGCAGGTAAATCTCATAGATACTCGCGAACTGAAATAGATTAGTTTCAATGCGCACAGTTAATTCTAAGCACCTCTCTGTACAGAGGAAATTCTGAGTGAAGATTAGCTTCAACCAATTTTAGTCTTGTTTTTAAGCCTCAATGTATACTTGATGACCTTGGATATCTTATAAAACCTAATATTTGGGTTGTTTTCCTGTGTTAGTGTCAGTCTACACAAAAATAAAGTCTATCACCTGGGTGTATTTCATAATGATTTGATCATTAGACAAAGTCAAAGTAGTTTATATGGTAAACGTATGTTATGCAGACATAATCTAATGTAATATACAAATGCATCACATGATACAATATGTTGTGTTATTCAGTGAATTTCCCAATCCTTCCTGTAAATTATAACATCTCTCAAGTTGACTGAAAACCTATTACCAGCTTAACCTCAAGACAGTTGGGTTCATTCTTTCCCTTAAGCATAGACATTCTTGTCTTAAATGCACCACTTTTGTATAGTGCAAGATGATTATTAGCTAGTGTTAAAGCAATGTGTAACACAAATATAACCTAATTTCACAAAACCTTCGTTTTAAATTATATTTTGTAGCATTTTCATCTTCAGAAACATGGCTTGAAATCCACTGTTAAATAATAGAAAGTTGACTTTAAACTGGAGTTAAACCACACTGGAGAAATTTGTCTGTAAGATCTTAGTGTCCAATTCTTTGCTGAGAAAGTATTCCTTTTGATAAGACAGAAACTGGAGAGACATCCATAATCTTCACTTAGATTAAACCATTGTATTTGTTTGGAAATCACTGAACATCTTATATAATGGTACTTTCTTATTTCAACTATCTTGTGTACTGTAATTTCAATAAAAGATATTCAATCCTGCGTTCAGTTCAATCGACTGATAAGCAACATTAAAATGTAACAAAACATTTTAATTAAAGATTCTGTGAGTATGTGGTAGTCATTAGTTTGTAAACAGTCACTGAGAAAAATGGTTGCTATGCAATCAATGCATAAAATGAACTTTAAACACCATAACCGCTGATGAACCATTTTTAAACACATTTTTCATGTAAATTTTGTGTTGCAATGGAATATCAAGACACTGATTAGTTGGGAAAACAACTCAACTGAAAACCACCATGCTCATGGTGATTGGACATCATTTAATCCAAGTTTATCTCAGAATAAAAGTAAATGCTAAAGTCACTGTGGAACCTTCCCTAATTTTAGTCTGGCATGACAAACACAGAAAACAAGATTATTAGAAAGGAAGGTCGAATTAACTTTGTGGTTGAATCTGTAGTTTGCAAGATATGCTGTCCAGAGTTTGGTGGAAATGCAAAATATCAAATAATTGCAAAGTTTTAATTGACCTACTAAACAAGCAGGATGTAAGCTAGTGTTGCTGTGCTATAAAGCCCATGTGGCTGTAGTATCGTCACCATGTATGGCAAGTCAGGAAGGAAACAAAACAATTTTGGCCCAGTATTCATAGAGTAACATATTAGAAAAAGGTGTTTACATTTGAATGACAATGGTTTGGGATTAAGTAATGGATTAACCTGCAATCTGTTATATTCATTCAACAACATCCAAATGAAAGTTTCAAATTTAACTCTTAATGGCAACCTTAGCTTTTTGCAATCATACTTGTAATCTGTTCATCCACAACACTTTATAATTTTTAAAACTTCATTTCTTCATGTTGCAACAGTATATGAATGAAATGCTATGCAGTAAACTTTTTAAATGGTTTATTATCTCAGGCAGAAACTGGTGTATAGGCACTTTTCTTAAAGAATAATTGCTGTTATGTAAGTGTGAAATGTTGGGACTTACGAGTTTCCTCAGTCTTTTTATTTGCTACATTTTCCCCTGGCATACTTTCGTTCATAGTGATAATGATATTTACAACTGTTGTTCCATTTTATTCTATTTTCAAATTATGGTCAATGATATTAACTATAAGCAATCATATTTTAGAAATTTGCTGGTATGAAAAATGCTTATTATTAGTAGTGGTTACTTTGTGGTGCACCAGAGTGGCACACCTAGTAATTATGTACAATTTA
>JGI24158J21664_10002307_pt1 | contig 22943 bp, 13 predicted proteins | sample Ectturendosymbi3_FD_21664 | JGI IMG/M metagenome (IMG submission 21664)
GTTTACAAGCTATGTACGAGATCCACTGGCAAGTTTTGATCGATGCAGGAATGTTGCGTCTTTGATCAAAAATGTAAAATAAGCATTGAAAGCTTTAGAGCAAACCTTCAAGATTTTATAGCATTGAGTCAAAGATGTTTTCCCTTTGTTGTGCATAGCGTAATTCTGCATTTAACTGAATGTAGTTGAAATTTGGACTCTTGTCAGCAAAAAAGCTGATTGCTGTGGATGGGAGATAAATCTAGCTTGAAACAAACGGCCTGCCGAACCTTAAAAGATTTAAGTGATGAATCCACTAGGCTTCGGAGTTGATCGTACAACAATCTATCAACGAAACCAAATATTGATTTTTTAAAAGCTGCATTAATGAGATGGAAACAGAACCAACGAGTAGAGCGACAGATTCTGATTAAGGTTAAAGGTGACGTTCTTCAAATGTCCACGATTGGCAGAGCATCTGCCGATTGTGTGGGTGGAGACACCAGACAATACAGCTGCGAGAATGCAGCGTGCGTTCTGTCGGTCCCGGCTGTTGTGCATTGATCGGGCGCCTCTGTAAAGTAGTTGAAGAGTGAACAGTGCCGAGGCGATTTGTTTTTCGTGATTATTATCAGGTACACTGAGTTGGTGCAAGCTCCTATCACTGGTTTTGCGATTTATTTTAGCATAAGCCGCATGTGAAGCCGCAAATCGGACTTCATCAGCGGTAATGTACGTTTTCGAAAACTTTGTTCTACACTATTTGTAATGAACCGTGTTGCTTTGTACGTTGTACACTGAACTGCTGGACCTTGAAATGCACCAAAATTTGTGTTGAGTGAAACGCGCTTTAAGCGACAACCGACAAGACTGCAGATTGTAAAAGCTGCTCAACCTAGCAGTGATGCGCGAGATATTTTCAAATTATCGCAAGCTTTTGCGTGACATTCGAAGCGAACCGTTTCCATGCTCAAGACTCTTTGGTTGATCTTGTTTTGAAACACGCGTCGCGCTTGGTTACCGCGTCGAGTTTGACGAATCTGGCAAATTTCAGGAACGGAAACTAACTGCGACTGACTGCGAGACTGTTGTGCGTGGGGTCCCGCAGAGCAGATGGGCAAGTTACTTTTAGTTAAAGCAAATTCTTCTCTGATATCGCGCAGAAAACGCGAAATGATCCCATCGAGCTGATCTCCACAGTAATTTAATCAATCTCTGCAGTCTGTGATACACACTGTCAGTAATTTCATTTCGTGCGACGCAACTTTTATCCAAAGAATTTTCTATTAGCGAGTAGCTTCGATTCGACAGTTACTGAAGTTCTTATGAACTGAAATTTTCGACACTGTTGAATGCGAAATGATCTATCGACATTATCTTGGGCGGAGTCGCTTCATTGAGCGGAGCAGCTATTTGATACAATTTTATCCATTATTCTCACTCGACCTATTTTCCAATCGCCGCCAATGTCGTCGAAAGGTGACCGATTTCCTGCCAGTGTTTCTTGTACAGTCGAACTGCTGCTACACTGCTACAGTTTTTCGCTGTGTAGCAGAACACGTTAACGAGACAGCTGGAAGAAATTTAATGAATAAAACATTTCCTTTTGCTTTCTAGTGTTTGAAAATGTTGTCAATATCAACAATAGTATGCCTGTTAATATCTATACACTGTTTTCATGCCCTTTATGCTCAGAAAATAGTGTCAATTCGACAAAATTACTTGGAAGAGCAAGCAACAGGTAACTTGTTTCTACTTTGTTTTATTACATGGAGTAGGCTTGTATTCAGAAACATTTGTGCAAAAGATTTTGATTAGTAAACAAAGACTGAGTTACGACTAATCGTAAAGTCGGTTTACCAACCCTGTTGGGTGTTAGTAAATTGATTGAGCCAAAACCGAAAAGCTTGCTAAAGTTGTCAACAGTCCGACAATAGTTAAATTATCATTTGTATGACAGGCCGTTAAATGAATGAACTTCAGAATGCTTGATTTATACACAACTATGACGGGTTTTAAAAGTCAACCGATGCGAAAGTTTGTCAAATCACATTTTTTTGCGGAATTTTATCATGAAATCGCGACATCTGTGGTGAATTGCTAGGTTAATTGGATATATTGCCTCAACGATTTTTGATATGGATTATATGAATCTTTAACCTCTTACTGGGGGTCATGACTTCTCTAAATGACTTTGGTGCGTCCACTCACAGTGCTTATTAGACTTCGTGGGGAAAAGCAACACCTTTAAAATACTTGATTTTCTTTAGATTGCCTAACTTACGCCTTGTCTTAACTAAGAGCTGAAGAAGTTAACAAAAGTGTGGCAATCAACTTTAACCTTATGTTTAGACACAATAAATAGCAAATGAATTAAATGCAATAAGATTTGTAAAAAAATTAAATAAACACTTCTTCTAAGAAAAGTAGATCCTGTTCCAAAGAGTGTGTTTTGCCTTGTAACGTTTTCAGATGTTAAAATCCGAGAGAAAATTAAAGAACACTTGCCGAACACGTCGAGTCAACTTGTTTTGTAGAAAAACAAAAATATTTTGTTGGCATAAAAGGTGAAGGTCCTATTACTTTATTTCGTACAACCTGTTTTGACTTAAACCTTGCGACAACCTTTGACTGGCATCCTAAACGATGAACTTCAACCAAACACAGAACTGCTCCTTGTAGTTTGTGACGTGGGAGTCCTTTCTAGGTTAGGTAGCAGTTTTTCGCTGTGTACCAGAACTGTTCCGTTTTCTTGCAGGCACGATCATTTTCAACCTCAAGGAAGATTTGCTGCCGTCTATCAGAAATGAAGTATCTTTTAAACTAATTAGTCAATACATGACGTCAAATACTGACACAATCGATAGAAGTACCGAGTGGATTGGTTTGGATGAGAGGTCGGGAATTGTGAGGGTGAAAAAGCCTGTGGACCGAGAAGTTGACTGCGGTAGAGATGAACCTCACCAGCAATGCGTCATTCACATCACGGTGTGTCCAAATAGATAGAGAGGAACGACTTTGTCGTATTGGCGATATTTAATGCAGAATACGACTTTGTCGTATTGGCGATATTTAATGCAGAATACGACTTTGTCGTATTGGCGATATTTAATGCAGAATGATGATCGCAAAAGTCTTGAAGGAACTACATATTCAAGTAACAGCATTAGCACTAGTTAGATTTCTGTAACTTTGACGTATGTTGTGGTAAACATTAACGGCAATAACTTATTGCAATGATGGCAATCACAGCAAAGCTGATAACTCGGTTTTAACACAAACGTAACGTTTGCCGCTTTCTGAGGAATAAGCACTAGAGTATTAAATTCTAAAGGAAGGTCAACTTTTTAAGGTAGTTCATCTCCCTAGTTCTAAATAATTTCATTCATTTGCAGATAAAAAGACGACCGGAAAGCCATTTTCAGCTGATTACTCTGAATTTAGTTGTGACTGACAAGAACGACCACGCACCAGAGTTTCCACAACCCTCTATCATGATCAACGTCAGTGAATCTTCGCCTGTCAGTACCAGAATCAACCTGGATCGATTTCTAGCTACAGACAAAGATGCAGGTGAAAGAAAGTTAAGACGTTAATACCGATTGGTGCTGCTCGCATTTCTCTCTCAAACATGTTCAAATGAAAATGCCTGAGTTTGTGTTTGGCTGTGTTTCGATACAAGTGCATCAGCAAAAGGAGTTTGGCCAAGCAGCTTTCTGCCATGGTAAAAAACAATGGCAAAAGCTAACGGGATTTGATTAAATCATTTTAGAGCGACAATCAGAGCTTTTTTTGTTCCAGGTAATAACGCTGACATTCGCTACGAACTGTCAAGCAACAGATTTTTTGGTCTGCACCAACGGAAGGACGAAACAGGAGCACCTCATCTGGAACTTGTAGTCGCGGACGATTTGGGTATGATGAATTGTTTTGCGGCCACTTTCTGAAAAGACTGACAACAAACTGTTTCAGGAAGGAATTTTGGGTTTTAGAGGTGCCTCAGCTATCGCCATTAATGGTTGTACATCTTTCTCTTGTAACTGTCCTTCCCGGAGAGGCTTCCACAAATACTAATGGTTTATTATTCCCACACTGATCTGCTTCTGTCTCCTTATTAGCTTTTTCTTTCTAAAGTCCTTATTAGCTTCTTTCTAACGCATTTCTGTTGTCACCACCTTACTGTATGGCGAACGTGCAATTGCACTTTTAAATGATACAGGAAATGGGTGAAAATGACTGCTAGATCAGAACATGACATGCCCAGAACGAACGCCACGTTTTGCGACTTTACTGCAGAAAACACTGATAGAACAGCCTTCTCATGTCATGCTCGTTTGTGACTTCACTTCAACACTGGATTGCGTTTGTCATGGCCCATCGTGGGACTTCGAATTCGTGGCGCATTTTGATTGACAGCCTTTCGCGTTCAAGTTAGCTGCTCATGTGAGACTCCCCGGGCTGTTCCTACAGTACTTGTTCGAATATATAAGTGCAACGGAATTGGTGACGCGAAAGCAAGTTGGCACAAGTCACTTCACGCGTCGCTCAGACTGAAAGTACCAAGTCTACCTCGCGGCGAACGCGGAAAAAGACATTGAAAATGCAATTCGAATGAATTACGAGCGATTCATTGCATGACAAACGGTTGATTTCTTCTAACAAATTCCTAGTTTGTTTAACCATTGCTGATTTCGCAATGTCGCAAGACAGAAAAATTGTTGGGTGCGAGCAAACATCAAAACCGAGCAGGTAACCTGTCTGTAGCAGTGAGAAGAGCAAGCAAGATGTGTTATCTCACATCGATGTCAATCGACACACAACAGGCATAAGCTATGATGCAAAAGCATGTGATGCAGCACGTGAGCCACACATCAGATTTTGGAAAACCTAATTTATTCTTAGTTAGTCCGTCTAACTAGCTCATCTTGGTAAGGATCGGCAATGGTGCTGCTGTCGGACTCACTGTCGGAGCTACTGTATCACATGCACGCTGCTTCGGTAGCGTTCTGACAGCTGCTGCTGCTGTCAGACGTGCTTTTTGCGCGATCGTAATTATGACACTAGTTTCCACCGGTGTTCTTTAGCTCGGGCAATAGGTTGGATTTAACCCTCACCAACACCTGAAGTTGCCACGGATGTGTAGCTGTTATCTTCGTGAATACTTGTCTGTGAACAATTTGACATATAACGTTTACTTTTTCCCGGCATGTTGGAATGGGCTGCAGGCAGCGAAATGATTCCAAGCACTGCTCCACCCTCATGCCAACACATATGACCAAAAACACAAAAAAAACATATCACCAGAATTTGTATTTTTAAAGGCTCGCGGCTAGGCGCAGATTTTTTCGAACATCAGAGCCGATGTCTTACTTTATCACAAATTTGAAAAGAAAAACTCATTTCAATTACGCAGAAACCCGTGTTGTTTTTACACAAGGTTTCATCCAGGGTTTATAATTCTCTTATCATCCACATTCCTCGTAATTGCTTGGAGTTAGGTTGTACAGTTATTGTAGCTAGCTTAGCATCCAAAACTGTGGTTGTGGACACCTCCATAAAGAAATAATGCCTGTGTTTAATACGCAAGTGTTTTAACAGCAAAGGATAGTTTGAAATGAACTCCCGCTGAGAATTTTCACCTTGTTCGCGAATGCGTCTTTCCTGACCGTCGTCCAAAACTTTCGAGAAGTCAGATGCCCAACATTTCTTTCACAAATCAATCTTGCGTTTTGCAAGGAAGTTTACCTTGCTTACCTGATCTATTTCTGCTAATATCACCCTTTGATTTGTTCGTCTTCAGATCACGAAACGTCAAGGTTTGAAGATATGAAATTGACCGCAATAGACCGAGGAACACCAATCAAATCAAGCTACGTCAACATGAGGGTTCGAATAACTGACGCAAACGATAACGCTCCCGTGTTTGAAAAAACAGTGAGTTTTAAAATCTATTTATTCATAATTGTAAGCGATTCGATTCCTGTTTGACTTAAAATTCGGAAAAAGCCTTATTTTGTGAGACGCTGAAGGTTTGCCTTTGGCATTCATCTTTCCTTTATGCTGTGTTGTTCATCACCAGATTTACACAGTCCATGTACGCGAAAATCTTCCCGTTGATAGCGTCATTACAACTGTTGTGGCTCACGATGACGACAGCAGCAAATTTGGTAATATTCGGTACGGTGTGGCGGAACGTGGAAACACAAATATGGGGAGAAACCTTGTACGGATCGATCCTACATCAGGACGTGTTTTACTGAATTCGCCATTAAATCATGCCAGACATAACAAGTATGTTGAAGAAGTTATAAAACCGTATCGTTTTGTGTAGCTGTTAATTTATAAATCGGTTCGAAGCTTGTCTAAAGAAAGGCAACTGTTCATTTTGACTCTTGCTTCTGGTTTCAGCATACGTATAGCTCTTGCTGCAACGGACTCAAACGGACCAGAGAAGAAAGTTGGTAAAACCATTCTGCAGCTCGTAGTGGCTGACGTTAACGACCACACACCCGAGATCCGTATCGACATTATTGCATTTAGCAAAAACAATATCGGTAAGTACAAATCATCGACTTCTACTTTTAGAACTCACAAGTTTTTTTTCTTGAAAAGTGGAAATCTGAGGTACAGATTTAAAACATCCATAACTTTACGTGCAGATTTTCAAAACAGTAGAGAGACAAGGTTTGTCGAAAGTACACTATGTACTCTATTTGCAAACCGCATATGAGCTAAGTGCTTTTGAGAATCCCATTTTTCATTCAGGCACACTTAACATCTTTCGTGTAACTCCTTCAAAATGCTTGGGAACAACTACTGCTCAAGGCCAGAACATGCTGCTTTACTTTATATGAAGACAAAATAAGAGCTTTTTCAAGAAGTATTCTCCTAACTAGAAAGCATATTGGATCAGAGAACAATTAGCGATATCAACTGATGCACCTTGTTGTCATAACAATTGGGAAAGTTTAAGTTTTTACCTCTGTTTTTTTTGTCCAGCCTACGTTTCCGAAGGCGCAAAAATTGGAAGTTTTGTCGCCCAAGTGTCCGCCAGCGACGCCGACACGGGAGTAAATGGCAGGGTCGTGATTGAAATCTCAGCACGCGTGACTAGAGTTCCCTGGCTAGACGATGAAGTGGAGGGTGAAGATGCAGATAATTACTTCATCCTGACAGAGGGACACTTAATCGCTACAGCGAACGTGTTCGACCGCGAAACCTACCCTGGTTTCGTGATTAACGTGAAGGCCTGTGACAGTGCCATACCAAAGAGGTGAGTGATTTTCGCCGCAAAAGTTCCTTAAAGTATGGAACAACGTGAAATTGTGAAATTAGGAAGTCTTGCAAAATTGCATAAGAAATAATAATGCAACATCTTTATTGGATTAGTGTTTCCTGCACATCTTATAAAGCACTTTTTACTTGAAAACAATATCATGCGTTCAGGTGCTCCAGCAAGAATTTGACAATGATGTTGCTAGACGAGAATGACAACTTTCCAGTATTTGACCAGCATTTGCAAAGGCGCGAGCTTCAAGAAGGATCAAAAATAGGAACCGTTGTTGCTACGGTTTCTGCAGCGGACCATGATAATCTCTACAAGCCGTCGTATCGTCTTGCACAGGTACTGACACCGGAGCCGGTTTTATTTTACACTAGTTTCCTCGTCTGCTGAGTTTGCTTGTCGTTAAATCAGCTTTTGCACGAAGACCTTTCGCTTTGCTGTCAGGTGCCGACCACATGTCTGGTTTCTGTTTTTGAAAGGGAGAGGATCTGGTGGAATCACGAAGCGGTGAAGTGCGTTACTCGCTGCAAGGAGGGCTGGGATGCTTCGTTATTGATGAATTATCTGGCAAGATAAAAGTGGCAGCAAAACTTGACTACGAGTCAAAACCAGCTTGGCTGGTATGCCCATTATTTCATAATTTTATGACAATTTGCTCAATGGCATGCTACGTTTATACATTGACATGGTATTTGTAAATTTGCCCTATACAGAACTGTTTTGATTGCGAAGCTTGAAAGTTTTTTGCGTCTATAATGGAAAAAACAACAAAAACTATATGCTAGCTATAACACAACGTGAAAGTTTCTGGACAAAGTTTACGTGCACGCGCTAACTCATCATTGAACAAAAACAGTTTTTATCGTCTAATAAACGTGGGTGTAGTGGGATGGGAACGCCTGCGAACGGCGTTCCTGCACCTTTTTCACGTTTTGCTTTAAAATGAGTTTGAAACTGTTTTAAAATGGCTATTTTTGGGTGCGTTCCCACACCATTTTTGTTAGCACTACATCCCTGCTAATAAATGCAATGATTGTTATCCACTATGCAATGTACAAGTTGTCACTATTTCTTTAGCTCACCGTCACTGCAACCGATGAAGGAATTCCGTCTAAATCCACTGTCACCAACTTAACAGTGGATGTAGTGAATATTAACGATAACGCACCTTTCTTCATCAAACCGTCAGTCAACAACTCATCAGCAACAGCTACTATCGTGGATGAAGACATCATTATGACGATTGAAGTACGTCTGTGAAATGTTGTTCCGTGTTATAGTTTAGGTTCAAGAGTATCTATATCTTCGTATGACTCGTGCTAAAGCTTCAGAGTCTTGTGATGCATGAACAACAATATGCGCTTGATTGGGTTTTCGAGGGGCAGCGAGTCATAACGTTGTGTAAATACTAACTGAATGCCAGCAGTTGAAGAGTCACTAATTTAAATACTGATTGAAGGTGTGTTGTGTATTATCTCTGTGTTCGACTGATATTTTTCTTGTTAATTTGTGTGCACATTTCAAATCGTTTTTAATGTCTACGCCTGCAGGCGAGAGATGACGACATGGATGGAATACTGTATTCAATAGTATTAGAGGACGGAAAGGCACCAAAAGAAGGACGAAAGTTTATACTTGATAAAAAAAGCGGAATTCTGCGGCTTAATCTGAGCAACCCATCTTTAAACAACATGATTGGAGAACATAACTTGAAAGTTAAGGTAATCACTCCTACAACATTTTATTTCAATAGATCATTTTTCACCACTCAGTGTCTCACAGTACGAGTAGGCTACAGACTTCATAACCCATGGAAGACATAAATACGTCGTGTAGACAGATTTTGTAAACAATGAGTTTAACGAATGAGTTCCAACTATGTGCTGTAGTCCTCCCACTTAGCATTGAGTGTTTAAAATATTTTGCTGATTTCAGATCTCACACCTTACGCTTTAGTCGTTATACAGAACCAGGAGCTTAAACTAACAGCTCTCTTAGGGGCAAAGCTAATCTGAAGAGCACCCCAGCAGATTTTCTAAATAAAATTTGAGATTGATCACGTGCTAAAGGGTTTGCTCAAAGCAGCTTAGAGGAAATACCAAATCACGAAAGTGTCACGCAAATGCGTAAGCCAGGCTAGCGTTACACCCTGCGAGAAAAGAGACGAGTTTCCCGTTACACGAATGTAATTCGATCGACCGAGTTGCAAGTCAAACCGATTACTCGCTTAAATTCAGCAACCATGATTAAGATCTGTCTTCTCAATACGTTGCAACATCCAACCTTAGCATCAAAAACAGTCCTACGTGAAACCTCATGGAAGCAAAAAAGCAAGCGATAATAGTCCAGCACTTCCGTTCCAAACCTTACGAGTGTGCCCTTCAGCATGACACGTTTTTATTTTGAATCTTCATGTGATCGGTTTCAACGATTTTTTTCAAAAAGTGAATAATATTTTGAGAGTGTTCTGTAAAGCAATACTATTCGCACGACAGCATCCAACTCCGCACGATGAAGAGCTAAAACCATTCCAAAGTAAGATGCATTGCAACGATAACCTCCCAAACAATAAATCCGTAAACGCGAAGTGACAGGCAAAATTTCAAAACTGGTGTTTCAGTACTGCTTGCATGCGTTCGTTGAAACTCAGTCTGGAACTGATCCCGCGCAGGCCCAAGACTCCGGTAGTCCTCCTCTAGCCGGGTACACCAGCCTCCGCGTCATGGTCACCGACCTCCCGCTGAATCAACTGCAGGCTTTACGAGAACGACTGAAGAAAAGTGAAGAAGACCCAGCGAAAGAAGACTTTACTGTAGTTTGGATTGCCTCTCTCGCCACAGTCACAGTCCTCCTCATCGTCGTACTTACGGGAGTGGTGGTGAAATGCAGAAAAGACAACAAGGTATTTTTGCATTGCGAAGTGTTTCGTATTTAAATGTTCCTGTGATTGTGAACCTTCAGCGAACCGTGAAGTATTTTAGAAGAAATTGTTAACATAACAATGAACTTTTAATCATGTCTCCATTTCGAAGTAACTTGTGAGATGAAAACACCAGTGACACAAAGCAAAGTAACCATTTGGTTGTCAGTGACGTCTAGAAATACGTGTTTTTCTTGCGTTTTTGTAGCAGTTTTCTGCCCATTGGACTGGACCATAAACTTAATGAAATTTCCTTGACTATACATTCTCACAGGAAATACGAACTTACAACTGCAGAACGGCTGAATCCAGGCAGGGGTGGCAACTTGGTCTAAGCCAACAAGAGCTAGCTCGTGATGTCAAAGTCAAGTCATCAAACCATATTATGTCCTCGCGGGATTCAAACCTGAATAGCACGGAACGGAATGAAACAAAGCGACGGTAAAACAAAAAAGATAAAGAGCTTGCGACTGGCATGTGGTTGATATCGTAATTTAGCTATTTCACAGCCGATTAACGTTGTTTTAAGCAATTAAATGTTTTGCAGATTTTCGTTCAATGCTGAACACCATACGGTTAAGTGCCAAACCACCGACTGTGTTTCCGAACTTGCTCATAGGAGTCTTGAGCGGAAGCTGAGCAGTTTTTCGTCGGTAATTTTTTCTTTGTTATCTTCCTCTGACTTTTAGTTTACGCTTCACATAGTTATCGAGCAACCAGCTAAATATCTTTTACAGCCTGCTCATCCTAGCCTTCGCAAAGTGCTTGTCACTGACGGCGATAGCGGAAGAGGTGACAGTGATCATGATACGGGAAGTTGTGAGGAAAAAGGTGATTTTTTGTTTTTATATTAAAAACGTCTATATTAAGTCCAACCGATTCTGCTTTTTGCTAAGAATCTTCTGCCAACAATTCCAAAAAAAAACTGTTCGTTTCAGTTTGAACATAATTATGAAGTAGCGAAAAGCTAACTTAAGCTAACTGTTCACCATGGTTTGATCAAGTATCCACTTGTAAAGCTGCTAAATAACTAGAAACCATTATCATTATCAAAAACCTGTGTTTTCCGCCTAAAAATGTTTGATTGTGTCTTTAAACCAGGGGTTCCTAACCGGGGTGAGTGAACCCTTTGTGGTTGCGTGATCCATCCCAAGGGGTTCGTGACACGTTTCTAAGAGTCAAAACTAGTACGTTTGTTAAAATGAAGCCATATGTTGCATAAAGCCTAATCGAGCGAAGGTCATATACCTAATTGGTAATATATTTATTCCCGAGAGCAATGTATTAATTTATGTAACATCAACATGCCTTTGAGATCATGCTGCATTTGGCGATAAAGGTTACTGGTACAAGCATTGACTTTCTCTTTCTACCGTTTGTGACTTGATGAAGGTTTTACGAGCTTGAATTAAAAGGAATTTAGGAAATATACTCTAGGTCTGTGCTACTGTAACTCACCTCTCTCAGTGTGTACTACTTGTGAGTTAGCTTCTTGTTCAGATGCTCCATGCCCTGGAGACAGCATTTCTTCTGCAGGGGACCTCGTGTAACTCTTATCCATATAGACTGTAACCAGTTACACCTGTAGTTAATGAACTTGTGTAGTTGTGCGATTACATATTAGTAACGTAGTGGTTTGATCTCAATATTTAAAGACGTAACCTTTCTACTTAAATTCAGATGTAACAAGAGTTTTAAAAATGAATAAATGCGTTTGTTCATCTTTAGGGTCATTGCAATATCACATTAGGATCTTGATGGTTTCACGAAACACTATGAAACACAGACAACATAACGTAGTAATTAGGGATCGTGTCTCGAAATGTTAGAGGCTCGTAGAGACATTCGGCAACCACAGGGGTTCATGGAGGATAAAGTTAGGGAACCAGTGCTGTAGACAACGCTGTGCAAAACGTGCTGGAAGATATTGCGCATGATCGCTTTTGAATAAACATACGCGCTTCCAACTTCTACCGTAGTTCGTTGACATATAGAGTTGTTTCATGAATGATGTTCCGTCGTTCGTGGCGTAAATAATGTCGCGAGCCATCATTTTTCAGAATATCTGAATACAGCAAATCTACCTGTCGTTCATTATCAGCACGAGAGGGCGACGTTGCTATTATGGAGCTGAGCGCATCCAATGACATGGGACCACTGTGTACCAGCAGTTGTCTTGAATATGGTCACAGCGACGCATGTTGGATGAATGTTTACGGTAAGAGTTTTTTTTAAAAAACGATTTTTCAACATATGTTTAATATACCATACGCAAATAAACTGAAATCAAATAATTTTTGTCGGTTCAAAGTTTTTCTTATAAAATTCCTAAAATCATATTCGCGCTCACTGCATTAACCATTATGTATTGGACGCTACGCAACGATTTGTTTAGAGAAATGTGTGAAAGCTGAGTATTTACATAAACGAGGATAGATATCCGTACATTGTTTGCATATAATTGCAGGCTCTACACCTGTCCCGCAAAACCTTGTTGCGTCACCAACCGAAGTTTTACCACCGTTTTATCCCTACCCGGTTTCATGCAACATCGCGACCTCCCCTCGAATGCTGGAGCCAATTTGTGAGACGCAACCTCTCCATTCCGTGCTCGAGTGTTATGACGATGAAGACAGGAACAACATGAGTTGTGCTCTGGGAGAAAACGACAACGCAGAACTACTGCCGCAGACGATGTATTACAATACTGAAGCGACATACGCCAGGGAATATACTCTCCCGTACCAGCACAAAATGCACTTTTCTGTCGCGCAGTCATCCATGTCGAATCACTACGATTTAGTGTCAGCTTACCGCACGGGGTCACCAGACCCACGCAGCAACGGCAACAGACCTTCATCGGTGTCAGACTTGTTTCACGATGGCGCTAGCGCACCTGCGCCATCGTCCGAGTCATACGGCAACCAATCCTGCTCGCCGTTCCAGCACACGTCAATGAACATGTCTCCCAGCTCGTTCACCCTGAGCCCGAGTGTCAGCGCTGAGTGCGGAAGACAAAGACGGTCGGTTGCTTCGCTTCACGGCGAACTGTTACACAAAAAATTCCTTTCCGTCGCCCAAGGTACATCGCTCCCCGAGGCCCAGCCTGCGGATTGCGGCAATGTTAGTATGCAAGAAACGCAACAAATTATCAACGACATTGATAACTTGATAGACCAATAAGAATTTATATTCTGTGTTTTTTTATTTCGTTCCAGATTGTTCTTTGTTTAGCTTTTGTAAACCTCAAGAAAATTGGCTTCTCACCGAAACTGCTTTCAGTTGCCTACAATCATTGTTGCATTTATCACGCAGTTATACCTTTGCATTATTTCTTCATTTAGAAACTGCATTGTGATTTTCGTGAATAAACGTGTGAATCATTAGTCACCGCGTATAGCCCGGCAAGAACCAAGCTAATTTCAAGTAGCAGATATCTAACGCCNTGCCTCGTAATTCTANNAGCAGCATGAGAAAAGATTGAAGAAAGAAAATACCCTGTAAAATACCGGAAAGGCAGAAACCAGTCAGGAGCTAAAAATTTCGTACAGCTCGAGATCATTACTAAAAGAGCCACCTTTGTACATTTTGTTAGGTGTCAAATCTCTTGTTCAAATGAAGTTTACAAACTGTGTTTACAGTCGAAAAAACAAGGCACAATGTGATGGAAACTTTTTTAAGAAACTGACTAGTAAAAGCTAATGCCTCCTTGCATATTCTAAAACGTAATAATTATCGAAAGGAAACTTTCACAACAAATCTTCAGACAATATATGCCGGTGTTTGCAGACTAAATATTTTGCCCACAGAGGAAGCATTCTCCGCTCTTCCTCAAATAGATCTGCCGCGAGTAGTAAAACAAGGTAGCAATAGCAAGGCTCCAAATTCTTAACCAAATTTTACAAATTATATAAGGGACGCAGTTTTTGAATGTTCTATGCACGACGTGGTACCATTTTAATGGATAAAAGAATTGACACGTTTGTCAAAGGTGATGGTTTCAAAGGAAACCATTAACATTTTTGTAGCCTAAAGGTTTTGTTTTTTTGTTTCTTTCGCAGAGAAAACGGACATGCAAATTTTGAAGTTTGCGAAAAGTACAAGGATTAATTTTAACTGAAAAAGGCACTTGTTCATTGCTATTAAAGAAGTTCTATCCAGTGGCGTAGCCAGCCCAAGAATTTGGGGGGGCAAAATGTTTGAATTTAGGTGTATAACACTATTTTGTTTGGGAAAAACGCTTCTCAAAGCACAAAATGACTACACGTTCTAAAAATTTGGGGGAGGGGCATGGCCCATTTTGCCCCCCCGCTGGCTACACCTATGGCTTTGCCTGCAAATATATTACAAAATTTATTTATTAGAATGTTTATCTACCACCAGCTGATCTCCCAGCACCATTAAGACTTTCTAAAGTTTTGTTCAAAAATATGCACAACGTTAAACAGAAACTTTCTTCCTGTTGACGACTAAAATTTTTCCCAGGCATAAAGAAAAGTCCAAGGCATTTAAGTAGTGTTCGGAAGACAGTATTTTAAGAGCTGATGATATAAAGTATAGTTTGCTTTTGACCGACATTGGCAGGAATACTGTTGTGTGTCTCACACAAGTGATATTTTAGGCAAAGATGTAATCTCATCGCTTCCTCTCTGCATGGTCTTCTCAAGGCGAGTAACCGTCAGCACAGAGTCGTTCACAGCAGCAGTGATTCAAGGTATAGGAAATATCCTGCTATCATACAGGTAACCAACCAACTGCAACTACAATCGGGCGCACTCGGTTTGGCTGCAAGAGGATCTTAGCAAATCAGAAGCCTGATTGAAAAAACAGTATGGCGAGATTGCAGATCGCTATTGTTATACTCCCCATGGATGTGGTTGACGCTTCACCAGCCAGCCCTGGGAAGGTTCCATCTCTAAACAGTCCTATCGCTGAGGAGTCTTGATTTGTGTAACCAAATATTTTTGTATGCAGAGAAAAAGTGTGTTTCATCTCAAAATTCTAAGCAAAGTCGTACAAAACGAATTTCAAGCAAAGTTGAAAAAAGTTATGCCCATTTTACCTTCACACAAAATCTTGTTTTTGGCAAATAGAGTCCATCAGTTACACCAGGCACGCAACCGGGGGGGGTATTTGGAGCATTTGCCCCTCTCGAAATTTTCAAAACATTGGATAGCAATTTTGACATTTGCAGAAACTTTCAAATAGTAAAGTTGAAATTTTGTATTCTAATCATTTTTAAGAAAAGTTTTACTTGAATTATTGTTTGTCTTACTGGTTAAATTATCTCCTTACAAGATATATCTTGAGACAGGCCATCTGATCGAAAATTTCGTAAATTATTGGTATATGCTGAAAATTGGGAGATCGTTTCAAATGTTGGTAGCCTATTTCTAAGGTATTTTTTATCCTTTCTTTCGTGGGGAGATGTGGGATCTTTGACCAGGGTGGGCTCAATGACCATAGGCTATTTCTCGCCACCTAGTGAATGTGTGCTCTTGTGGTTTTGGCAGTGAAGTTGAGATTGCTTTCTTGTTGCCTGTACGTGTTTTAGAAGAGCTACAGCTGTTAAATAAACTTTTATGGGCTAATTTTAATTTTGAAGGAAGAAAGTAAAATTTTGGTGCCTGCATTTTTTGTTTTTGCAAATGACAGGCAGCTTTTTTCGAAAGATTTTTTGCATATGTGATATGCTCAAGGAACGAGTTTTAAAACTGCAAGAGGTTGAAAATTGATACTGTATATTTTTTTTGTTATGACACATAACGTAAAAATGGTGGCAGAAGGGACCTTTGAACCATGCGAGAAAGGGACCAATGACCCTGCAATTCAAAGATCCCCTTGCCATATTGTTTAATGTCTCCAGCTTAAACATACCTACTTTCAAAATTAGTAAAAGCAAAAAAGGATTGTTTTATCAAGAAGGGCTCAATGAAGCGTTGAGAGATGTGATGGAGCATCAAATTAGTCTGCGAAAATCTTCCAAAGATAATGGCTGAGAATCTTACGTCGATAGGTCCAAAAAGCAAAAACATAAGGTCGTGGTTCTGTGAGAAAATATTCGATGGCTACCGTACACAGGTGCGTTGCTAGACATATAAATAGATTTTTGCTGACATTCGTCATCCATTTTCCAAGCTATACGAAGCATCTTAGGGCTATATATACAAAGCAATCATCTAAGCATTGTAGGCTAGTATGAACCATCTACGTGCAAGGTTTCGCGCAGAGCTAAAGATAAACCAAAGATACGTATAAAATCGTCAGGAGTCAGCTATCCGCACCTAGCGATGCGAATGTCATTATAAACTCAGTTCAATGTCTATGGAAAGAAGTCCTTTCTCAGCAAAGTCACTTTAAGATCTTACAATCAGTCACTTTAAGATCTTACAGAGTATATATTTCGCCTACGATGTAGGCGTCATCAGCTCTTATTCAAATAGAATCAAACTCAGTTTTTCATTAAGACGTTAAGATTAAACTCAGTTCATTAAGACAGTGTCACAGCAAATGGTTACTCCTTAGCCGAGCCGGAAATTGGTGGTGTATTGAGCGGATCTTCGGGCCAAATTATTGAGGCCGGTTGTTACTGCATTGCAAAAGTTTTTCGAATTATGGAAATGTTGAAATGCTTGTAGAATTGGTGCTAACAGGGGCGTAACAAATGGGGGCAAGGGGGGTGCCATTGCCAGGGTGCCGGATCATTATGGGGGAGCCAAATCACTGCGGTGGGAGCCAAATGTCTGCTTGGGGCGCCGAAAAGTTCCAACAATGTCACAACTACTTTCTTCAATACAGTAAATTTCCTTCGGAAAGACCTCAGGTTCGAACATGGGGACGCCAAACTTGCTTCTTGCCCTGGGCGTCGTCTAACCTCGTTTCTTCCCTCGGTGCTAATGGGACCTGATGATGATGGTGACTTTAAAGTTTGTAGTAGCCCATATAACGCCTTTCTGCTGTTGTGAGATTTGATGCCATTTATCTCAGTATAGGATTGAAGGTGCTTAAGACTGAGAAACGGTTGCAACTTGTGGCAACCAACCCAGGGTGATAATCAAATTCGTATCTCTGCAGTTACATCGTAGCCCGTTTCATTTCGTTACTTACATTCTTTCGTTGCAAACCGTTACATTGTATAAATCGTGTTGCAACGAGAAATCTTGCAGTAGGTTGAAATCTCTGTTTTTGGAAGAAAACGCTGTATTGCACCTAAAAATGACAAGATTCTTATAGGTGGTTCAAAGTCCCACATCGGTGGTTCATTGATCCCACACATGTGGGACCAATTAAACCAAAAAATTTTTATTTCACATCTAATTTTTAGCCGCTTCTTGAAATTAAATCCTACTGATTTTTGTATGTGGGTAGAGGGAGAGATGATTATTATTCATGCTAAATTTTGGAGATTTGTTAGCTAAAGTTTGCGACTTATGACCTGAAACGTAGAAAATGGCTCATTGGTCCCACATATCCCCTACCACTCGAAATGTTTCAGAAATGCAGTGTGTGTGTACGCTTTGATTTTGTTTCTTGCCATCTTCTGAGGAAGAGAGTTTGCATACACTTTCGAAACGTCAACGATAAATGCTGCATTGCTATCACACCAATGGAGCAACGTTTGCACCCGGTAGAGTATGCCTGGTGACAGAAAGAGCGTAGCCTGCTCGTATGGTCATATTGTGTTAGCTTTACGTTTGTTAGGGGTTACTGTAGGCTACTATTTAAGCATTTTTCCATTTTATGTTCAGTGCTTAACCGTTGTTGGGGTTTCACAGCCAAGCTCTAACGTTGCAATAGGGAAATTCGAAATTCACAAGAGCCTCAAAGTTATTAGGTGTTGTTTAGATAGTCCAAGCAAAAGTGGCTAGGCCCACCAGCGTCTGGTGGCGAGCCTGGTCCAACTCTTCGTAATAAAGTTAAAGTTGCATTAAATCCTGCTGCATTCCTTTCAAGAGTATCTCAGTTGGCAGACGAAGTCTCGTATCTACAATTAAAAGAATAGCATCAGTGATTATATATACCCTGACAATAGTCTCTTGTATCTGACAGCTTCACCATTCGCAGTATCGTCTGCAGAATTTATCTCACGGCAAATATATTCAACTGAAGTTTCAAAATCTTGATAAAGGGTTTGATGAAATTGCTAAAACAAGAGGACAAGTTAGGCAGGTTTACTAGTAGCCTATACATCTGACACAATAAAGCCATGAGTGCACTAGTTGAATACGCAACCAGGTGTTTGTATTAGGCTACTAATTTTTACTCTGTCCTGATCGTTCGGTCTGCATCTTGATTAAAACAGGCCAGTAACGAGCTTGAGACACCAGAGGAAGCGAGGATTTTTCTGGGAGGGGCCCAAATTTTTAAACTATGCCCAACACATTTTTCCAAGGGGGCTAAAAAATTTAGTGGGGGCTTCGCCCCCTAGTTACGGGCCTGATAAGAACTAATAAGTTCTCATTTTCGGAAATGTTGCGAAGAGCGCATATATGTGATACTTTGCAAAAAAGTTGTACCACGGTTGAATAAGTACGATGACGTCATCGAATGAAAGTTCATGAAAATTGTCCCCCCCCCGAAGTGGAGAGTTGGTTGCGCCCCTGAGTTACACCATTTTTTCTGAGTTACACCATTTTTTCTGAGTTACACCATTTTTTCTGAGTTACACCATTTTTTGCTATAAGTACTATGTATTTCAATTCTCCATCTGTTGCAACTTCGCCAACAATAGCTACTGTCAATGGTGGTTCATAACAACCTATCTATTCTATTTCTACATGTTTGAATGCTAAGTCTCTGATGTACATTTTTCGTCATTGACTTATGAAAAAGGATGATGAAATTACAAATGCTCATTACAGATCATGCTGCAAAATACTCATAAACGTGGTTGAGAAGAAAAAACACATTCATCGATGATTTGATTAAACTTAGATTTAAACTTAAGAAAGGAGAATGTTTTGCCCACCCAAATTAATGCCGAGCAGAAATATGTTCATTATTATTCCAGAAACACCGTGTCATATTTTTCCCTGCAAATTATCATAAGGTAGTTCAGGTGACGTGGAAAACAAATCAAAAGCATACTATATATAGGAATGTAAAAATTAAAATAACAATTAATTGATTTGCTAACACATAACACAAGCACAAAGTTTTCAGCATAAAACTTTACAACAGCAGTTTTCAAAGTACCGTATTTATTCGACTGTAAGCCGCAACTTATAAAGTTTTTTCATCATTTGTGCGGCTTGCAATCAAGGACGGCTTCTATTTTGAATTTCTATACGTTATCGAAAGTATTGATGACGCTCAGTCTTTCCTTGGCTACGTTTTTTCGACCAAACTCTCTTTTCGCATTCTATTCTCTTCAGCATCATGTGCACATCCGTCACAGGAGGGATTATCATGAACGAAAGGCAGTTATCGTGGTGAAGCATCATTGCCATGCAGGGCTGCGAATATACACGAAACGTGCTGGCACGCGAACGTATCTCAGAGGCTTAGGTAACCAATGTTCAAATGCGGCTTACAATCACGAGCGATTTACATTCATTTTTTAACACCACTTCGTGCGGCTTACATTCAAGGGCGGCTTACAATCGAGTAGATACGGTAAGTGAAACTAGATGGAACTACGTGGATTGAAAGTAGTTCGCAATGCCAATACTAAGATCAGAAGTCTTGACACATAATTTTACTAATTGCAAATTGTACGCAACTGAAGACATATTTCAGACAGGATTTTACATAACATTTTGCATACACATTACAACCTATAAATATAGAAATGCAAAACTGGTATTTAATTGCTTTATTCATTTAGGCAATTATTATTTGTTTCCAGGTCATTTTGTCCTTGTTGTTAGTTATTTTTCAGTGCATAACTGAGTTACATATCTTTGATTTCAATTTGAATTTGGATCTTAGTCCGAATGTACTTTTTTCTATATAAATAAAAGTTACAGAAGTTGACAGTTTGAGGCTTCGGCAAAAATAATGCAAAAGTCTTAAAACAACAGCAGTAAAAGTGCGTTCACATGTTGTATCAAATTTAAGACTGCCTGGAGCAGATATCAAAAATTTTTACTGGACATGTAGCTTTCATAGATTTAGAACAAACAACAACAATTCATTTATCACGTAACTAGGGAACAACGGTTTGATTATTATTATGCTCACAACTGAATTCAACGGGCAGTGGAAACGGGCAAATAAGATTGAATCTGTGTTCTAATGAGCATGCTTTCACCATGCTTTGCATCTTATGGACCATAAGACAACTCAAATGCAATCCAGCGAAAAGCAGAGCCATATTAGCTGCACATCGACCTGACTCTATAATGTCATGGCACCGAATTATAACGCCACCAATTCGACGTCGTGCCGAATCTGCTGCATATGACGAAGCGGTGTGGGTGAGGTTGTGGAGTCAACTGTAACCACGTCCACCGTTTCAGAGACTCAATTTATCAATATCCACCCTTCCACTTTTGAGTTATGACGCGCTTATGGCTCCTTTTATTAGATTTTAAGCAAAAACAAATGTTTGTCTAATAATGTAACTTGAAAATTGTAAAAAAATTGAGAACGTAAAATGAAATATCTTGCAAGTGTATCATATCAATTTGTATATGGCCCACGAGTGTTTTGGAATATTTTCCCACACGTCTTAAACAAAAGTAATATAAAGGTTGATTGTATCATGTTTTAAAGAAAGATATTCTTAACAAAGCATAAGGTTATTTAATTCATGGTTCCGATGATGTGTTGTTAAAGGTAGAAAGGGCAGTTGAAATACCTTTGGCCTCAATGAAGCATTCGACACATTTAAACACGTTTGTCGTTCTAAATTTTTGTGTCGAATTGGCTGCTTAATCGAAGAGCCAGGAAAATTTAAATTGGGTCATATTTCTCTATCACAACCGTTTTCCTAAAAAGATATTTTAAAAAATTACTTGCCAGAAAATACGAAGCGAAAGAAATCGCTAATACCTTACTGTCTTACTTCAGCCTACTTTTACGTTTTCCGCAAGGAAAACTCATATAAATGTATTGAGCGATTGAGGTTTACTTGAAGTTCAAATAGCACGGTAGGACTTGGCAAATACGGCACACAGATGGCGCTAATGTGCCAACAATAACACGAACGAGCAAATCGTATTTGCATAGATATAATTTGTAGGTATAAAGGTGAGAACTGCTTCAAACCCTTTAGAAACCAGCTTTTATTGGAAAATATTCTCATGCATATCGTTGCTGCTTGTATGTGCTCAAATTTTGATCTGTTTTTCCAAGTATTGAATCGTTAATTGTAGGCTATTTGCACTCATTAATATCGGAGCAATAGATGTCCAAATGACTGGCAAAAAAAGTACCATTTCAAAAGCAAAGCGGAAAGTGAGGTAATTTTATCTAAAAGCTTTGATCTTTTCCTGAATACATCAAATGTTCACATGAATGATCACTAACCATGTCACTCCCAGCTCTTTAAGTGTTTGCAAATCTTCATAAAACAGATTTTTACTTTCACTCTTAAAGTTGCCCTTAAGCAGTAACAAGCGTTTGTTTCGTAGGCACACAACATTAACTTTCAAGAGATAGAATCATAAAAGCAAAACTTGATAAATGAACACTTCACCATCGTACTGCAATTTTCTGACAACTGCAGCTAATCCCGCCATTCAACTCATGGTCTTTTGTTATGCCCTACGGGCTCAGTTTAGCGAGTTACTCACGTGACCTTTGCTTGCGTCACTGGTCAGGCTCATGAAGCTTGCTGCTGCTGTTGTGAAAAACCCTCTGTGGAATTCATTACCAAGCTGGAACTGAACAAAGATTACAGGCCGCAGTGGCTTGCGTGTAGATTGTCAAAAAGTTCAGTTGCAATATGAACAGCATCGGTGTGACAGCAAGGTTTATTGAGCGTGATAGCAGATTATGTTTTTGTTTGAAGATTCGAAAGGCAAGTTTTGAGCTAAAAAGTTTCAGTGTGTATTTGCTTTTGCTGAACAAAAGTACATTGACCGAAAACTAAAGCACGTTTGTAAAGCATTGACAAGAAAAACATTTAATAAATGGTTCTCTTACGTAAAATATTGCTTGTAGATGTACTACTGCATTAAGTTGAGACCAGAAACTTTGAAATGGGCAATTTATAAACTAAAAACAAATACGATTTGTGTATTTTAAGTTTTTAAGTGCTTATTCTTTAGAGCAATGGAATTTGAAATAAATGTAATACAACTTTCACAGCTCCTCAAGGTGACGCCACCAAAGAATGGAGGTGAAATTTTCTTAATACCAATTCAGTTGTTGTGGTATGAGACGTCACAGTAGTTTGCATTACACAATCACGTCTGGTGTAGATGGCGTTCTGAATCATTAAAAAATGTTGGTATATTTCCTCTCTGTGCAGCGAGTTGCTTTGAAAAATGACGGGATGCAGTGGTATTGCTAATTGCAGAGATTGCGAAAAAAGATTTGAAATCAGCAATAACCAATTTAATGCACTATACTGCAGAATCAAGTCTGAACAGCATTCCGTAGAAACATCACGAGGAGGTTGCGCTTTGGCCAAACACTGTAATCACCAGTCACTCAGGACAGATTAATCAGCGTCTCCACTACAATCTCTCAAACAAGAGATGATTTTTTATCTGAGTTACCGTATTTATTCGAATATAACACGCACTCGTATATAACGCGCACCCTTAATTTTTGAATGAAAAAACTGTTGAAGACATGTGGCTGTAACAA
>JGI24158J21664_10002308_pt1 | contig 22936 bp, 18 predicted proteins | sample Ectturendosymbi3_FD_21664 | JGI IMG/M metagenome (IMG submission 21664)
ATACCATAACAGCCAATGATATTTTCAACTCTCTCGTTGGAGTACTGAACAGGATGGGAATATACTGGTCCCGTGCTGTAGGTATTGCTACAGATAGTGCGCCATCGATGATCGCGAAAAAAGCAGGTGTTGCGACAAAAGTTAGATAAAAAGTACAGTTTGTATGTGGAGGACGTGAATTTTGGACATTTCACTGTATTTCGCACAGGAGGCATTGTGTTGCAAATCCTTATAATTGGATCACGTCATGCAAGTGGTTGTCCGGACAGTTAATTTCATCCGAACCATCACCGTCAGTTTGACAGCCTTCTCAGTAATAAGTCGTTTTTTTATTTGCGTGAGGAAATTGAAAACTTTATGTGCTAATAATCATTTTCAGATAAGCTTGAACTTTTTGCATTAAAGTTATCAAAACAGTTGGAAGTTGTCAATACTGATAACCAGGGTGTTATACAGTGATTGCATTGGTCCGGCCCGCTTGAGATTAAATTTGCCTGAATTGACCCCTGAACTGAAACGAGTTTGACACCCCTGCTTTACACAATTACGTCCCATAATTGCGCAGACGAAATGTTTGAAGATCTTCGGTGTGTCTCGCTCAATTGCAGTACATTTTTGCATTTAAAACCTTGCCAGAAGCTTCTACCGACCAAGCGCCTCTGCTGTCACACAGCACACTATTCCTGTTGTAAAAAGTCAAGTTTTTTCCCGATTAGCTTCTATCATCGCCAACCTAAGCGAATGTACAGCTGATTGAAATTTCCAATACACTCTTGCACTTGCCCCGGGAAGAACCTTCTCATCCCGACTCCGGTCTAAGTCCAGGTGCTCTGTAACCCACAACAGAAGTCATGAGTCTCTGCTAAACTCGCGTAAGTCCCATCCCACTTTTTGGTTCCCTGTTTCATACCAGTTTGGTTGGACCCAGCAGCCTTCACGCTGGTAATCCTTGCATTTGTCTTTGTAGTTGCTGCTACAGCATCAGTTTCTTTCCATTGAGACATAAGCGCTGATCACCATGAAAACCTCAAACTTTGCAATGGTTGATGTCTTAAAACGGCATATTTTGCGAACCGAGCTGTTGTTTTGACTTCAGTTAGTATTTTGCTAGTGGTCATACCAAAGGAAACGCATTTACCTCGTAGGGAAAAGTCGCCCGATCTTTTTCGCAACGTGCCAAGCTATCTAATCACAGAGTCACGGTCAACTTTTATATTCACACTTGTTGATGCGAACGAAATAATATCGCAGAAACGATAACGCAACCTCAGTGAAAGTGAGGCGTAGCAAAAAAACAGTGTAAATAGGATCGTGGAAAAAAACGCGACGAGGGTGATTTTCAAGTGTAACCAAGAACATCTTTCCACGCTTGAAACAATCGCAAGATCCATCGTAATAGAAACGTTCAAAAAACAAACAGAATTTATCATCCGCCGTGTCTACTTAATTTATTCTCATATGACAAATATTAGCAATTCGTATCCGGCTGTAAAGTATTATGCAAAGCATGGGATCAAACCTATCTTATGCGGCAATTGTGCAGACACATCTGCAAATACTTCCTTGCTCCTTTTGTTGGTCTTAGACTACTGAAGTACGTTAAACTCGTTTTATTTGACAAAAGCTACGCTGTAAAAACTTGCTCTCCTTTCCATAAAAGTTGTAAAAAAGCCAAGTTTCGGAAAGCAAGGTTAACGTTCTGGCAAACGGAGCGCTGGGTTACAGTCGGCATGCTACATTTGAAAGGTTGACTTGAAATGCTGTGAGTCGAGAAAGCGCTTTCCGCCGCACGTTTATCAGCGCAGCTCAGTCGCGCCCACCTTCACTGACGGTGAGGCTGCTGGCCAGAGCAAGCAGAGCGAAGCTTGACAGAAATATACGAAAACCTGCGCGCAAACATCTAATTTCACGCAAGTGCTGGTGCATCGAACAAGCAGAAATGCAAGGCACTGATGAGAATATGCGCCTTGAAACGAGTTGGCTTTTCGAAGATGACGATGCTCGTCAATGTTGACACACAGACAGGTGTGTACACTGGTGGGCTAGACAAGTACCCGGGCGAATGCAATTGCTTGTGCAGGCTACAGCCAATTGTCTTATAAAATCAGCTACACTCCTTTAACACTTAAAAGCATTGAGGCGCTGTTACGACTTGAGCTCCACGCTTAAAATAACTACCACGTGGCGGTCGGTCAATTTTTTTCTCGCAAAAAGTTTGTTTTTCTTCCACGCCGTCGGCAGAAACCATAGCAACAACTGCTGTGTACAGAACGAACACAAAAAAAAAGCGATTCGCGAAACGGAGCGTAACATAAATAAACCTTTTTCAACGAACGAGAAGCACGGCAGCCAGAAAAGACGCGCTCTGATAATTTTCACGAAAACAGCAGAGAAAGCAGCACGCGGCGTTTCGACGGCGTAGCTGTAATGCGCACGTGCGAAATGACATCTGTGTCTGGGAACATCGGTCGGTGCCTCGGGCAAGTCGACACAGTTGAGGTTGTGTTGGACGATGCTGCTTATCGGCGCGCGTATTGTCAACTGGGAAAAAGGCTGCTTTGCTGGTAAAAGTAGGAACGGATCCTGCAGCGGATCATCGTCGGTTCGGTGCGGAAATCCCCGCTGATACAGGTGGATCCGCTGAGAGCGCGCGATCGGTTATTGCAGTTGCCGGCTGTTTGTCAAGTGCCGACATCGCGAAGTCGTAGTTCGCAGAAATGCACCCGGTGTTAATAAAGTCGCAACATTTTTCAGCAAGAATGAATAAAAAATCGCCGCAGATATAGAAAAAAAAATAAAGCTTTTACGAACGGCAACAAATGAACAAAACACGCTTGTACTACGGACCACACTCGCGAAAACAATGCAGATACACGCCACAACCGATAAGAGAATAAACAAAGCATGGCTCGATGTTTGGTCAACTTGCATAAGAACAGTAATAAGGGTTTCGCATCGGGGGCGCTGCATGTCGAAGCGGACAAGAGACCTTCGCACTGGAGAATAATGCAGAGATGCTTCTCGTAGTAAAGCTTATGATTGATGAACAGACGGTGTAAGTCGAACTAATCTCTGAAACAGCGTCACACCCTAAAAATGGTGGTGCGGTTTACGAAAATAATTTTAAAAAATAGCGAAAGAGATGGTTAATCTTTTTTCCCGAAATCTCCTTGACAGGTGATCGTGTCCAGCTGGTTGTTTAACGCTCCCAGTTCAACTGAGTTCTAAACGCAAAACGCATTAGCTGCATAAAATTGTTAGAGGCCCAGTTCCTCGTCAAATGGCAAAAATCGATAGGCCGTAGCACGAAGAGACCCAAAATAGAGCGATTGTTGGGTAAATTGTTGCGGGTCCCCAGGTTGAGTCGATCAACATGAATACTATTTATCTAAAAGATTCTTTCAATTGTCGCAACTGTAACTATTTATCATACAGATGGAAAAACAAGTCAACGAATGTAGGAAGAAGTCGCATGTTGCTGGGGCATGGCGCAAAAAGTAAAGCATTTATTCAAACCCTGCCAGAAAATTCCACCAGGCAAGAGTTGCGGCGCTGGATAGTTGCAAGCGCATCATGACACGGTTTGATTTCCCCCCCCCCTCAAACATGGACAGTTTTAACAAGGACAGGTTTGAGAGAAGAATGTCAGAGGATAATTACTCGCTTTTATCTCGTCCTATTTTGCTTTTCTCCAAAAGTTTGAAATTTCTCGCTCCCAACTTGTTCTACAAAATTGCACGATCAAAGGATTTACCCTTTGTCGCGTTTAAGCGCAAGTGTTTGTTTGTTTATGAAGTCGCGTGAAATTACGTGCAGCATTTGCGTTTGTCTTTTTGTGGCGTAAGTCTGCGACAGAAACGAAGCCCGAACAAAAAACTGCAACAATTTTGTTGTTCCCGACAAGAGCTGACCCGCACTCCGAGCGAAGGTTTGTTACAAAAGGAAAGAGCTGTTCGCTTGGCACATTCTAGAACCTTCTACGCCGGAGCGGGAAATTCCGACACAAAAACATGCACTGCTTGTTTATATAAATCGGCCGGTCAGGCGGCCAACGCGATGCCGTAATGCGCGTACGACATAATAGGTTCACGACGAGCGACCTGGGGTGAACTTCATGACAGGGAACGTGTGGGTGCGCGAAACCATACAGCGCGCGATCAACTTTCCAGGCGAACAGGAAAAAAGTGTAAGTCGCATATCTGGGACAAAACACAAATCGCCGATGGTCCTGAAACAAAATTGCGAGGGAGAGGGTGCGCACGGCAACAAAACAATCGCAACTTCAACATAATCTGGCAGTGAAAAAAGAGTTTACGAAGGCTTTTGTACGATCGCTTCCAACAGCCAGTGGTGTCAGACCCACACTCCGCCAGCTTCAGCCGTGTTGCCGGTGTAGGGTGCTGTGGGTTGGTCGTATGTTTGGTCGTAGTCTTGAGCGTAGTAGGGCGTCGGGTTCGATTCGTCCAACAGGACGCCGTGACCTGAGATGGACGCCATGTTTGAGAACTCTTTCCTTTTTTTTTGTTCAAGAACGCCCACAGGGTAAAACGTTTTTGTGCCGTATGTACCAGGGAACGTGGGAAGCATGTATGTCACTGATTAAGCATCGGGATAACACTTGGCAGATGAAGAACTTTTATTTACCAATTAGATTAAACGAAAGTTAGTTTCTTCGTGACCTCGTCGTAAAAAACTTTTTTTCTGTGCAATTATTATTTTACGGAGAGAATACAACAAAACGCGTTTCATCCAAAACTTTTTTCAGTTTCAGAACTTTTTTTCAGTGACTGTTCCAAAAAGTTTTGTTTGCAGTAATTGTTTTTACAAAAACACATATCGGACAGTCGAACTCTTAAAATATCAAAAAGGATTTAGAGATTTAAACGAAAGCGGATTTCATTCCGCAGTAAGTCGATGTTCTGAGTATGAACATAAATATCACAGCAGTGAGAGGAGTGAATTTTCTTTGATGGTTAAATTGAAAGTTTTATGCAATATTTCTTTTCATATTCAAGGACTCCACAGAATAATGCAGTGGAAATCGTTAAACAGTAATCGTACTATAGGTATGTTCACTACCCGATGTAGATTGTTGCGCCTTTGCTTCAAACCTCTACCGACGCAAACGTTCTTCTTCGTGGCCGGCACTGCGCTAACTGTACAATTGAGTCCTTAAATATCTTTTTTTGCAAAAATGGGGTAAAACACTGCGCGTACCTCACCCAGCACAAAAGCTGAACGAGCCTCTATGAATAAAAAAACAACAGCTTTAGTGGACTAAAGCTGAAAGAAAAAACCAACAGCTTTAGTGATGGAATGTAGCAACGTACCTTTTTCAGCGACAGGGGGCAGCACGGTCACCTTTGACCCCGTCTGTCTGATGAACTGCTGCAGGTTGACCTGGCGCAATTCCCGATTCAAATGCTCCAACTGCGTCTTCTTCTCTTGCGACTCTGCCAAAGCAAACGACAAAGGCTGAGTCCGCGGCCGGAGAACGCGACAGCGCTACACAAGCGCAGGAGTTACGTCACTATATGGCAGGATTGTCATCTGCCAGTGATCTCCGCCCCTGAGATTAACGTCATCATTGTTATGCAGATGAAGAGTATTAAAATGCTAGCTCCAACATAAAGCAGAGCTAAAAAACGCGGAGTTAAGTTTTTTATAAGCTCGATTCGCTTGCTTGAAACAAANCAACTTAAAAATAATTTCCTGAAGAAGCTTATAGCGTAACAATCAAAATGTCTTAGTTCACAGCTGGGTTTTTATTCGGTCATTTTTCAGTCATAGGCCGAAATGGTTTTGAAATGACCGAAAAAAATTAGGTCGTTTCGGTCAGAATGTCTGAAAATGTAGGCTAATGAACACTGCTACGGCCAGTTTTAAAACAACTGTGAGACAAATAACCGAAATGTTTCAGTGACCAAAATGTCTCACCAAAAAAATGACCGAAATGTCTCAGTGAAAAAAAACAGGCTCACAGACTAGCACACAGGCTGGATATGAAAGGATGGTTTGCAATGCACAGTACTAAGCAACAGTCGTTTGCTAACGTTTCGTCCAAACAACCGCAGTGAAACCGAATACTCCAGCACGGAATTGCTGCTGCACAGAAGAGCCGTGGTACGGGCATGTACCTAAAAGCAGACCTTGTAAAGCAAACCCGACGTCGCTAGAGACTTTCGTTTCATGTGTATTTCCAACAGCAAGTTTCACGGGCATTCTTGTGCAGAGCTAGAGCTTAGTGGTAGCTCTCGCTACAATACGACGATGAGCATAGGAAGTTTTTTTTACCATTGTGTCGTTCTATGAGTCTTGTACACGTCACAAGCAATGGAACAAGTGAACATTGTCTGAATAGAAATTAAAGAATTAAGAGAAGCACCGCAAACACGAATGCATCGGTGTCATATGTTTGTAGTCAGCTTTGCGGCAGTTTCACGACAAGCCCAGATAATCTGGACAATAAACACAGTCCGCCCGTTTCAAATCCCGAAAATGATGTGGCGCGTTAGCAACGCAAACACGCACGACCGAAGAACGTGCAAACAAAATCGAAGGACGGAAGACCTACATTGCGAAGGAGGGTTTGTGCGCTAGATTGCCGGGTAGCAAAGGCAAGCCATTAACAGGCGGTCGCGTGGTATTGACACAACAGACTGTTGCAGCGTTATTTTCTCTTCACCGATCAAGTCACGTATGAAATAGTGTCGCCTTTTGTTGACACGGAGTTAGTGATCTAGATGTACTGATGCTGATAAGGGCGTCGGTCACCAGAGTGTATTTTCATGCCCTAGTTCTACAAGTAGCTGATTCTTCAGATGAAATCAACGAGGCTCGTCATTTTTCCGCTAAGCACCACATGAGTTTTGGGCTAACTTGGGTTCGGCAGCTTGCTTCCGGTGAGGAAAGGCAGCAGAGAAGTAATGAAGCGTCCGCGAATAATCACAGACATTGGCTGTAACCTTTACGCCACACGCAATCCCTCTAAGTGAATTTTACGCTGAGCAAATGTTTGTTTCAGTGCGCATGCAGTTGCGCAACCATGCGTAGGCACGCAACCAGTGAAGCGTTTCAAGCGGGTAAAGGGGTTATGCGGTATATATATACCATGTTAAATTCGGAATGTTTCCAGTGCGCGAGAATGAGAATGAGACTGCGCAAATGGTCTGGTGGTACCGCGCAGTTGCGCATCTTCGACCGAACATTGCGCGAAATCTCAGGCATCATGTTTTAGCACTGAACATCGTAACACAGAACTCTGAAGAAAATATTTTAGAGAACCGGGAGATGGTAAAAGACATTACAAACAAAAGTGCAGCTTAAAAGCAGTTTCTTTTTTGGGTTTCATTACAAATAAAAGTGGTTTCTTTTTACGACAAGGGCGCAATAACCGAACACTGAGAGAACAGTCACGACAACAATAAAGAAAATATGTTTTTCAATTGAAAAAGGCAAAAGATAGGTGAAAATTAACAAAAATTCTGTAACTTTCCGGCTGGCTGACTTCCACATCGCGTCATCATTCTGTTCGCTGGCATTTCAAGGCGCGCCTCGCGATTTAACCACGAAGCAGATGTTGTGGAGAAAGCGGAAAAAAGTGTCGACGGGCCCCGAAAATTGCCTTCTATCAAAACAACCTTAAACCAACTGACGTGTGGAGAAGATTCCGATCTTGCCGGGCCCCAACTTAATGTCTCTTTTGCCTGTGTCAGTCGCAATATTCAAGCGATGGCACCGCGGGCACGCCGGGACACTATTACCAAGTTCAAGCGCGGAATCAATTGCCAGCAGTGAATTGTTGTCTTGAGAACGCCGTAGGAAATTGTACGCTGGAAAGCAGGCATTTCTTTTAATGAAGCAAGCCGACACGGGGCGCTCGCCAACCCGGTGTTTTTCTCATCGCGAGCGCTGGAAAGGACGCTGCGCGACTGGTTGCGGAGGGATCCGACGATTGCAAGACTCGGCAGCAGTGGTGCCACTCCTAGTGNTTTTCCACTANATCTAGCGGTTTTGCATTTCATGTAGTGTTCAGGTGTTATTTCATANCTATCTAGTCTGTTTTTTATGAGTGAGCTGAATGTATTCAATTACACAATTTTGTTTAATTGCAACTATCATTGAGACTTTGATTTCGTGGAAGTGTAATTTGCTAAATATTCTACCTACTAATTACATCTTAAATTACACAAGAGCATATAATCTGTTTCGAGTTAAACCGCTACGAAGTCACTGCGGTCATCTGTTAAAAATTTCAGTGACCTGTGGTTGCCTTCTAATACAAGCGTTGCTGCTGCGGTATATCCCGTTTTCTTGCCGCTGGTTTTCAAATGTCTTTGTTTGCATCGCAACGCATTTTCTGGCCATTTTCACTGAGTGTAAGTTAGCCTTTTGCTTAAACAGCAAACTTACTTGTGATCTGGTGCTTTTTTTGTGAATCTAGTGTTTTTCATCATGAAATCCAGTGCTTTACCATAAGACCAGAGTGGCAACACTGCTCAGCAGGCTTAGCGGCAATGCGGGACTTGCAAGGTTTGCAAGTTCAAATGAGCAACAGCGCGTTCTCACAAGAAACTCTTCCCGAGGGACAACTGCCGGTTGGGAGCCTGGTGCAGTGGAACGAACTGCGGTTGACTTGCTATCCGGTTACTGCTGCATTTAATTTCAATCTCGTTTGAAGCACGACAAGAAAATCACAATAATACCTTCGTTAGCTTTGTCAAGGCCTCTTTGCAGCAGCGTGATTTCGTCGGAGAGTTGGTTCATCTTCATCTTCTGTCGTTCAATTTCAGCCAGCGTCTCTCTTCGCCTGAAACGAACGTCACATTTCAAGTCAGGCAACGATATCGAGCACAGGGCGTTTGGCTTCATATACAGAACTCGGCTGCTATTGCGCTCGTCTCACACGAGTGAGGTGCGCTATCGAACAACGTACGATTTGCCTCACAGTAAGGGTTGCGTTGTATAAGAAATGGAATGGAAGTTTATCTATCACAAGGGTTCCCAGCCTGGCCTATTTGAAGGGGTACATTTAAGGTTAGCATACAGAAGGGAAAAAATGATTTATATATTATTTATTTCCAAATATTTATACATATATCGGTCATTATTATTTTCAAAAATCATTATATGCTTGCTGTGAAATAGATTAACTTTGAGACATAAAAAACGGAGTCCACCTTTATAGTTCTATAGTTCTGAAAACCTACAAGTTGTATTAAAAATTCAGTGGACTTTTGTTATTTTACTCAGTCCAATTTTAGGTGTACACTGTACATGCTCATCGGTCGAATTGCTGAAGGGGCACAGTGCACAGTCAGAGAACGGTTGGGAACCCTTGAGCCATCGCGACCCATTTTCCGGAACTAGTTTCAATGAAACGCCCAAATAGCCCTTTTTTCGACGCATGCATGTTTTCGCGCCGAGCAGAAGCGGCACAGAGCACGTTTGCGGTTGCTCGGCCAGCTTTCAACAAACCTCGCTCAAGTAAAGGCAGCAGAAGCCACGCGCGCCGTGTCCCAAGTACCTGTCCGTCGAGCCGCACAGTTTTAACAAGGCGCGATGTAAACCAGATGCTTGGCGTTCGATCGCGGGCGGTGGTGAACGCGGTGCCGTTGCCTTTATGATGACAAGCGAAGCGCATCTCGTGCGACAGTACGCTGCAAGTGCTCGCGCGCGTGTTCATCTTTATCTCAGCAGGTTAGCCGGTGGCGTTTGCTTTTCAAAATTTAACATGCAGCCGTCTGCTGATTGCGAAATGCCAAGCACGACGCTGAGTCTCAACGAACTGCGCCTCAAATCAAGGCCTTCTGGAGAAAGAAGGCTTTGCTCAAATTGGAATCTTGGTCACGCGCAGTCGCAGATAAGCGGGAATTCACAACCGTTCAACAGTCCGTTTAAGTTCGACTCCAGACTGGAACTACAGCCCTCGGAGTTGTCAGCTACAACACAACGCAGTTATCACCCGAGCAAAGGTTTGCACACCCTGCTGGTCTTATATCAAAGCAGCAGGAATGCAAAACACGGCCTCGGATTGGTTGAACCGCACACACCGCTCAGCGTGATCTACGACAATTCGGCCAATCGGATCACGCTGAGAACGTCCAGCTTTCGAAAACAGACGGTTGGTTCATCACATCTGGCCATTGCTCAACACACAATACGCCAGCGTGCCTATTTAAAGCATTAGTTTTCACCTGCCACCGCCTTTGCATGCTTCACTCAGGACCGGGCGAAAAAAATGCAATAGATTTTGGTAGCTAGTTTCCTTGAAAAGTTTGAACCCACCACCTATATTTTTTTAATCTGCAGATGAATCTAAACCCCTGACCTTTGTGGAGACTAGTTTACTTGCAAACAGACATACACAAGTTCGAATCATCGCAAAAAGAAGAAAGCAGCGCACAGTCGAAGATTTTGATGCAGAATTAAGTCTAAAACGTCAGGTTTCTCCGCAAAAAGCCTATTGCGCTCATGCTTCCGTTCTTGTGGATATCCCAAAATATCTGTTGCACTGTTCAGCACAAGAAGGCATTTTAATAGTTATAAAAAACTTTCTCACAGATTTTAAAAAATCGTTTCTCCNACGTTAACAACGGTTCTCATACGTTATAAACCGCTTCGAGGAAAGCAGGCATGCCGCAGTGCCTCCCAAAAATATCGCCACAGCTGTAAGNGGCACGCGTCCGATGAAATCAATACTGGTCTGCAACAGGGGAAACAATAGGAATGCGGCAAGTAATTGAGGATGTNATGAACAAGCATAGCGATTGAGATGCGTCAGCGAATCGCGCCCAAAAGCCGGCGACAACCGTCCCGTAAGTTGGCGATTTAAATTCCTACGTCAGGTCTAATCCCTGCTGCGCGTGGCCGTCGTGGCGTGAGTTTTGAAGCAGGCAGCGCATTATTATTATTACTATTCGTCATGTTACAAGCCCGCGGCGCTGCGAGTGCGCTTGCCCTTGCAGAGAACTTGACCTACGGTGATGATGACGATCGTTACAATTACAGTGAAACCGGTTGACGCGTTTTGCCGCTTGATCAAAACAAAAAATTTTTTTGCGCGTGACTTACAAAATAGCAGCGTTGTCTTCTTCGTATTTCCGGCGCCTCGATTCTTTGGTGATTTCCTGCGGAAGCAAGAGCTGCTTTTAAGAACGAGAGAGCGGTGTTTCCCAGCGGAGCATGGCCGCCAGGAGCCATGGAAAACATGCAAAGAGAACTCTACAATGAATCTCCATAAAACAAAAGCATTTTGCGCTCCAAAGACGCAAGTGTAAGTACGGTAAGTAACCGGTCACATGTCACTAATCGAGACTTTGAGGATAACCCAAGGTTTGAAAGCTCAACAAGTTGCAGAAGCTGAACTGATAGTCAAATGAAGTAGGTCGATGGCATTTTTCATGTTGCGCTCCGAACAACTACCAGTGAACGGTAAGGAGCAAAAGAAAAGGGAGTTTGACAGTGGGCATGAAAAAGCACTTACACGCACGGTTTGCGAAGGCCATTGTTCAGACATGACACAAAATCCACGAACGAAAAGCGCGAGTGCGATGCCACGTGCGCTTCCGGCTCATCACGCTGAGCGCGGGCGTTGGATCTCGCTTGAGGCTTGATGATCAAATCAAGCGATGACGTTTCGCTTGCGCTATTTTCTTTTATTTAAAACCTCGACGTTGACCGATGACTGCACTAATCCTCCTCTTAACACGCTGGAAACACAGAACTCAGCGATATCTTGTTCTGCGCATGCTTGCCATACTTACAAAAGAATGAAACTACATTCAAGCTTTACAGCCACTTTAGAGGAAACAGCCTAGTGCGCGCGTTTCACAGAACGTACGAGCTTTGCCAGGCTCAGGGAAACAACACAACTCATCTACGTGACGAAGTCATCGATGTCTCACACATTACTATACACTGGGTCCTACACTGCTTTCTCGTTTGCACCATTATGTGCCACGGCCAGTGGCCACAGCTATACTGCAAGGATGGTCAATAAACTGAAACTAGGCATCGCGTGGAGGTTGAAATAAAGGCGTGAATGCGGCACAGCCAATGGAAAATGGTCCAATAAATGGATGCAACACATTAACCAGCTGAAAAGAATTATGCTAACCGGACGGGATGAATTTGCCAAGCAGTAGACTGCCTCGATTATCAGCTTAACGTTAGTAACGGAGCATTACTCATTTCTATCAGAAAAGACGAAAACGTCACAATGAAAAACACGCAACAGAGAACGGCAAACAAGGACAATAAAAAAACAGCAACAAAAAAGTGAAAAACATACAGCTGAGCAACAAAATACAAAACATGAGCTGAAACGCAACATCAAGAAAAGAAACCAGTGAGTTAAAGCGAAACAATCCAAGACTGGTCCTACCTCCGAAAGGAATGACAAGTGCTTCTCCAGATCTTTCACATTAGAATCGATTGACGCGATTTCCGACTGAAGTTTGCTCGTTTCGTTTTGCAACTGCGAACCTGTCGACGCAAGCAAACAGTGACGTAAACAAACAGTACGCAAAAGACAGAGTTGATAACACGTAGGCTTACAGCAAAAGGTGAAAATGGTAAATTGGGCTTCGTACACACTTTCAAAACCAAAACACCGCTCCGCTCAGGTTAATGACTGACGTTCCCACCATGTCCGCAATCACGTCATGACACAAGCTCAAGCGTCAACAAGACGGTGCACGCAGCACCCATCAAATATAACAACAGAACCTGATAGTCGAATGCCCACTATCACAAGAGAAAACGAACGCAGCAACGTCAAAATCTTCACACGCAGGGAACAGACAGACGCCAAAAAGAAAGCGCAAAAGCTTGCCACAAGAGCAGTTCAAACGGGGAAGCATAATTTGTGGGCGCAGCAGGAGGTTTGAAGAATCGTTAGCTTAGCGCAATGCACAAGTCTCCGGCGGTTGTTCGGGCTGTGCATACTTTGCGCAGCAAGCTACGAACGCGCGTAGGCCACACTCGCCTTCACGTTCTTCCTGGTCAAGCAGTTCTTCGAGCAACTTGTCGTTGTAAAGGTCGGTCTCGTTTTCGCGGATCTTCGCCTCCAGCGACTCAATCTCCTGCGCAGCAGTCGAAACAAAACGCATTTTTTAAATCAACACGTGGTCAAAGCAGGGCCGGGCAAGAGGTGTGAATCCGAATCGTGCGTTTCTTCTCGTAATCGCCAAAACGCAGTTTGTTGGGTTCTATTCATTTAACAAACAACGAATAGCACACCAACTCGGGTGAAACAAAATGCTCAGATTTACAACCTTTGGAATTCAAGTTATTAAATGAGACTGAGAAGTTAAAAAACTTTTGAGAAGTTTAATTCACACGGATGATTTAAAGCAAAAAAATGTGATGAATTTACCACATTCTGCGCAGAAAGTGTGGAAGTCAGGCTATGAAGCTGCGTAAAGGTGGAATAAAAACAGGATCAACAATTCCATCCATTCAAACTAGATAAACACAACCCAATGAAGAAATTCATTTCGCAAATTACAACTGTGGGACTTAAAGTTTATTTTGGATATTACTGTGTGACTTTAAGCTTCGCCGAGAAACCGCAAATCGGAATTTCTCATACGAAATAAAAGCTTTCACAACAGTATCCAAAATCAAAACTTTGCAACAGCTATTTCCGGAGCACCTGGATACTTGCAGCATTCTTTTCGTGCTGGCCGATGGTCTGTTCGTACTTTTCCATTTCTTCGCCAATCGTTTGCAACGTTTGCGTCTGTTCTTTGATGTGATTGTGTTGCTCGACAACCAGACGAGCGAAGTCGCTCCTCGCCTTCATTGGGTTGGTAGGGGCCTTGCCGCTGTCCGACGTGGCGGCCATGGCCGAGTCCGGACGGGGTTTAACGTTCGCCGAACTGCTGCTAGGGCCCATCGCGTGCCTGTGTTGCAGCCGGTCGGGCGTTTTGCTTCTGAAACGAGCGGCGGACTGGCTTTTGATCGGCGACTCGTTACCAGTAACCTTCTCAGGGTCGCCTCGAAGAGGAGGAGGCAGAAGAGCTTTCTTTTTCGCGTTGCCGGAGGGCTCGTCTTGTCTGAACGCAGCAGGAATTATCAAGTCTTTTTTAGCTTTCAGCGGCGACGCTGTTTTGTCCGTTTGACCAGGAGATGCCTGACTAAGATCTGAGATCGTTCGCATAGGAGGAGGAATCAACGCTTTTTTAGGATTGAGATGCTTACCAGGTGAGTTCTCCGGTAATTTTCCTGAGTACGGTTTTTCAACAACTTTATCTGCACTTGATTTGTTGGAAGAGTCTCCAGCAAATCCTAAACAAAATGTGCAAAGTCAAGTAGCTTTTTAATATAGAATTCTCTCCTATTGGTAGATAACATCGTAGAAAGATGAGTACCTTGCTCGATTTTCATCTCATACATTTTTCTACCAAAAAAAAAACATCGTTTGAGGAACCATATGCCCCAAAATATAAATAAAAGTAAAAACGAAACGCAGTTTTGCCAAGAAGAAACCAAAGTCTGCCGCAAGTCGCTACAACAAAAATATTACCAGAAATTGTTAAGGATTTCCTTTTAGGTTCTTTTCTATTTAAAATCACTTCACTCTTCTGTTTGTGCTTTAAGTGGGGCGGGAGACTTTGCCTGCAACAACGTTTTGCAAAAACATTAGTCTGTACCGCTAAAAAAGACAACATTTCCTTGTGTGGTAACAAACCTACAGCGCAGCTCACCTGTAGGCTGTTCGCTCAGGGGTGACGACAGCATCCTGTCCAGACACACTGCTTGCACCGGTTCTGCGCAGGACAAATTGAATTTCATTGCTGTGGTCTCCCATCTTGCTGAGAACCTGAGTAATCACAGATAACTTTAAGAGAGGTAACACTTTCCAGAGAAAGAAACGACATCTATTTCTGTGTACTGCACTAAAAAAACTTACAAAACCTCCTTATGAACAGCAACACCTCAACTGATCAACTACTTAACTGTCCCAACAAATGTTCAGCCTGTTTTTTATCTTTGGTGTAAGCTTGATGCAAATATATTTTAAGAAGCTTATTCTCAAATTATGAAACATACACATTTCATCCATGGCCTATGTGTTATTGTTTAAGTTTTACAGTCATCTGATATGTCATGCTCCACTACAAAAGACTATGCATCACAGACATTCGTGAAAGCTTGCTGTAAAAATCAGGCATTCTACAAATGGGCAAATAAATATGTTGAGGTGCCAAAATGGATGTCATTGTTTGAAAAATAAAGCACACCAATGTCACAATTTTACTGATACAGTTTTTTACAACAGAAACTTCTACCACTCTAATTAGTTTGTGCTGCACATGCACACATTAACCTGTAGTGGGCGTTCTGAAGGAGGTAGCATTCTTTCAGTGCTGTTGCGCTGTTCAACCAAAGTATACCTTCCAGTGCGACCTGTCAAATCAGAGTGGATAATATTTCTTCAACTTGGAAACATACCAAAAATTAACTTAAGGTCAACAGTAACAAGATCCAGAACAATTGATTTTAAAACTATTTTTATGCACTGAGAGCAACTTCCACAACAAAAAATGAACTAGCTTTAAGAAAATAGTAACTAATTGCTTGAACAATCTTTGACTAACAGTCTTTGACTTTTCAGTGGGCCTTGGGAGGTGCGCATAAAGATCTAGTTTTGACTATGGCTTCTATCAAATTTAATCATGAATGAGCATTTTAAGGATAAGATGTTTCATAATTTTAACCATAAAGGACAGAATGTCTATAACATATTTTCGCACACCAAAACAACAAAATGAGCCTTGCGTTATCAGTACAAAGTTATACAATGCCCACTATAACGCCACATATTTATCTTCATGTTAACTTAGTATCTGTGTGTTCCTTGTTGCTGCCATGTACTGTATACTTGAGTCTACTGTATTCAAATTCAATGTGGGAGTGAAGACATTATACAATAAAAACTGCCAATTCTTATTTATTGTACAGTTAAATATTTTGACATATAGGAAACATTCTCAAGTAATAACAATAGTTCAATGACTCTGGGAAAAATCATATGATTTAGTTGCAACAATAACAGCATATTTGAAACAATATAGCAGGCAAATTATACATACAATTTATCAATCGTTTACGACATTCATGTTCCTAAAACAAATGAAATGTAGAACAGTACTACATATTAAAAAGATATTGTATGCCTAAAAGAGCTAGTGAATTTTTGTATATCTTCAGATTTTGGCAGTTTTAATACACCGCACTCATTGAACTGTTGAGTTATTCAAAATTCAGATGATCAAACCAAGGTGCTACTTAAATTTTTGAAATGCTTGATAAATGTATGATTATGGATACATGATGAGGTGTTTTTAAACCTTTTGTGTTTTTTCTGTGAGTTTGTCTTTGTGTCCTTCATTATCCAACTCAAAAAAGTCACTGTGTACATCTGTGTTTAATTTTTGAATTTAATGTTTAATCCAATGCGTTAAGACCAACATTGAAACTCAATAAGTACACATGTATCACAAAATTTAAGTACATTTTACACATTTAAAAGGTGTTTTCAGGTAAAAAAAACTTCAAAAACTCCAGTTGGTCTTCTCATGCACTGACACACAACTAATAATTATCTAAAGTCTAGTGATAGACAAACTTACGTTCTAAAGTCTAGTGATAGACAAACTTACGTCAGGTAGTTTAGCAAACTATTGATACTCGTAAAATATTCGCTTTTCATCACATCATTTTTTAACAACATTGAGCAGCTATTCTATTACTTTTAGGTTCATGAGCCATTCTTAACCACATTGCATTTGCAGCAAATTTTCATGGGCTAAATATTGCCAGTCAGTTATTAAGTTTTTTATCACTAATATAATTCATTAACTTCAGTGTAAAACAGATATAATACCAGTAGCTTGAGCAAGTGCAATCACCACTTCTTGTACAGTTGTTTGGTCTGTTATTCCACATACCACTCGCTGTATTCCATCTACCCATACTTTTAGTTCCATAGTACTTTTGCTTAATTTTTGTGCAAACTACAAAGACATGCAATTCATTAAAGAAAAAAATGTAATTGCTGTATGCAATACAAGTAACTTCTTGAAACTTTATTTTGATTACAATAACTGGCAAGTCCAGAAAATGAAGTCAAACACTCAACCTTTTTTTACTTTGACTAAGAAAGATATCCCAAACAGCACTTTCAAAATTTACTAGCTTTCTTGCCATAAGTTGCAAAATGCAAAGTTATATATCTTCCCTTTTTTCTTTGCAATGGGTTGACCAACATTTGTGAAATGGCTCCAGCGCTACTGTACAGCACCAATTAACTGATTTGCCTCAGTAAGTTGTCCAGAGTTGAGAGTAAACAAAAAGCACCAATTACTGCTTCAGTGCCAAAACTTTACAAAATAGCAATTTTATAATAATAACTTATTTATTTCAAACATGTGGTCCACATCATAGACACGGTCAGATAAAGCAGGAGCAGAAAAAATGGTTAGCCATAACGCATTTCAGAAAAGGAATACAAATGTGTAAATTATATGTATGGTGAATGATAAGCCCAACAACTCAATCAAAAGCAAAACAATAACAAGAGGCCAAAAAAGGTCACCCATTTTTCTAAACTTATCAGCAGTACCAATCAATGGCATTTCATAATAGGTGTTTGGACACGACCACACTGATAGGAGCATAACATTTTACAGCACCCCAAAAACTGTAGCATCATACACATATCATAATACAGGGATCCAGAAGTGTAAGAAAAATTTGAGGTAAACAGCTAACCAATAAAAGGAAAAAAGTACTGATAAGACAGATGCCAGATGAAGGTGCACATTTTGGTGCACAGAGGCATGCAAACTATGCCAATGAAGATTTCAAATTTTTTGTAACGCATTTATCGTGACATTGACAGCCAAATAATTTTCCTAAAATTTTAAGAGTGCCACAAAATACTTCTGCAAATAGGTGCAGTTAGACGAGGTGATCGCAATATCTTTCACTGTGCCATTGCTAAGAAAATGGTCATTTCTCAAATGTTTTGAATGTTATTTTCTTCGGCTGTTAAATTGTCATAACTCATATAGCTTTGAAACAACACAATACAACACAATATGTGCATGTTTATAAAATTCCTTCATTCATTTATTCGGGAAGCAAACACACAAACACAAAAGAACTCATAAATAAACAAGATAGATAAAATAAACAAGATAAAATAAACAAGCAAACTCAGATGTAATCAAGATTATATTTGCATCTTCTTGGGATACCTAATGGGTACCTGACAGGTGGTTTTCTAGTTAGGTCCCGCTCTAGCTTAATGGTAAGATAGTGTTATATCAATGAGGTTTGGAGTTGTACCATGAGACAAGTTTATTATGATAATGAGTAATCAAAGGCATATGCAAGGGGGGTTGGGTTAATCCCTCCCCCTTGAGCTTGACATTTTACAAAACCTTTACCTGTGCAAAGGAATAGGGGATTAATTTTTTCACATACTTTTGGCTTGTTTATTTGTCGACTTAATATCTTAATGCAAAAACCGAGGAATGGATCTGCATGCAAATTTCAAGGAACATTGTAAATGGGCCAGTAACTAATATTAGGTTTTGGTGAGAATCTAAGTTATCGTCTGCATCCAGAAACCATCTCACCACTTTTTGCATACCTTTCATCCACTACGCATGTTTAAGATTGTGTTCCGCGATAGTTTACTTTATCCGAAACAATTGTCTTTACTTTTTGTGCTAGGCCTATGACTGATCAGTACAAACGTCGCTGAAACATTGGTTTGGAAAACATGAATATGACATCAAATTATGATGTCACAAACAACGCACAGCAAATACAAATGACACCACACACTACTGAATGCAACCCCTCCATGAAAATTTTCTGCATACACCACTCCACTGTGAGTAATACTAAAAGTAGCATATAATTGACATGGGTTACTAATGTTGGTTTAAGAAGGGTAACTTGCATTTATTTTTGAAAACATTTATTTTTTCACTCTTCACCCACTGCTTGCCCACCATCATCTGTGCTCTGTTGATGTTTTTTGTTTTATTTTCTCTTTGTATTTTTCCTTATTTTTGTGATATCCTACATTTCTTTGTGATTCATATGTTATGTATCTGTTGTTTTTTTTGTTTTGTTTGGGCTTATGTCAAACCTCATTTTCGGCTTGTTTTTCAAATTTACTTCCTTGTTTTTTTTTATTATTGGTTGCCATTTTGAATTGTACAACCTTGGTTACATTGCTGTTTCATGTAATTGTACTTGTTGTTTTTTATCATTGTTTTTCTGGGCATTTTCACTCTGTTTTGTTCCTATGTGAGTTTGCATGTTCTTTTAAACATTTATTTTTTGTTTGTTTCTAATTTTATACTTTAATGCAATATTTCAGTGATGTAGTCAAGACTGAGACCAATACTTCAGAAGTCCTAGCTCAGTAACAACTAACTTAGTTGCTTAGTCACTAAGCAACTGCAAACTTGCTACTGTAGCTCACCTTCTACTTTCTACATTATACTATCTTTAGTAAGTACTGTAATATTCCACTGTCTCTTACTTACAGGTTAGCTTACTATCGTACCGATGGTAGCCTCCTGACTATATAGAGTACTGTAACTGTCAGGTTGCAACTGTTCAGCAGAGGATCATATAGCCTATTTAAACTACTGTAAAGATAGTACTAGTGGCTTAGAGCCACAAACCTGCTTACTCACTCAATGACCCACCAATGCAAACAAAGCCAGAACATCATATTACAGCAGTTTAACTAACTTTGTTTTACGTCAGGCCGGAATGCTGGTCATTTACACTTTACAGGATGTGCACTCAACCCATCCCAGATAAACTACTGTACGCTCACACTGTGCAGTGGTACAATTCTTTTCAGTGTACGAGGTCTGACTGTCAACCGTCCAGCATCAGCAATCACCGCGATGGGCTTGGTTGGTGGTGGTTTTACAACTGTTTGCCTCGGGTCAACAGCAACAACAGATAAACGTATAAGGTAGTTTAGGGCTAACACACAATCGCTTTCGGCTGCCTCTAGTGGCAACAAGATTTTTTTAAATGTTGAATCGTCTCAATCTGCAGTGATGTAAGACCAAAACCACCAAACCTAGACTCGGTTCAAAATTGGAGGTGTCAGGGTATACTTCACTGCTGCTCTAGAATATGCCAGACGTCTTCAAAATTTTTTGTCCGAAGGCCACATAAGTTATTGCACAACAGTTCGAGTACCGGTCCACAATTTTTAAAAAATGTTTAAATGTGGATGTTGTTTAGCAATAAAAGTATATTTGTTAATGTGAATGGTGAGTACTTCTTTGATTTTAGCTTAGTGAAAAAATCTGGCTTCAGATGTAATATACCTTACAACAAGGGTGTCTGCAGGGACGAAACGGGCATTTTCCCCCATGGAAATTGGAACTAGGAAGCAAACATTTCTGGAAAACGTGAAGTCAGGAATTTACTTCTGATTATTTGGGTTAATTCTTGCAATGACAGTTTGTTTGCCGATATGACACTCACACTGCACAAGAGTCAGGTTCACTATTTTGACAACATGCAGTTATGAGCTTGCAGTTCACACATGTCCGCTCATTGCCTGCAGAGGCAGGTTGCGAAACTCGGGAGCGAATTGTCATACTATTGGCCTTTGCTGCGTAACAATAACATGGGAACAAATCTTTGAAGATGAACAGAGGTAGGCGTTTTGCCGCATATAACTATGGAATGCAGACGTCTTGACAGGTATTGCAGAGAGACAGTCAGGGCCCTTGAGAGGATAAAAAATGTGCTAGTATGAGACCTGTTTTGGGCCCCGTTATACATTATTAATGATTAAAGAGCTTCACAAACTTTTCAGAACTAGGACAAAAAATTTATGTGCTTTCTTCATTATTTCAGATTATTGCCATTCACCACTCTAGGCTAATTAGTTAATTTCAAAATGTCTCAGGCGAATCTCAAAAATGCACATAAGACAGTTGCTCTCCGAATTTCACAAATATGCATCAAATTTAACATTAATGGTAGGCTACAGCAATTCTCAATTGCAAGCAGTTTCAATAATTCCCAAGGGCGTACGCAAGCAGGTTGTGTATGGGGGTTAACCCGCCCCCTTGAGCTTGATATTTTACAAAAATTTTATTATAAGGCGAGTGTATAGGGCTTGATTTTTTACAAAAATAAGAGGAGTGTGTGTAGAAGAATATGCTTATTATGTCAACAAACTTCGCTTGAAAACATAAATATGACGTCAAATTGTGACGTCACAAACAGTGTACACGAAATACAAATGACCACCATCTGCCACTGAATGAAACCCCCCACATGGAAATTTTCTGCGTACGTCACTGATAATTCTGTCACCCTAATGCAGTAATAGAAGGACACGAATTTATTAAGAATTTCATCTTAATCACAATTTACACATAGCCTATGTTGCAGTTAACTGCATCGCCTTGAGCTACTGAGGCAAGCATAAGCAAAAGATGGCAATTCGGGGGCATTAACTAACAGGAAAGCAACCAGCAGCAACAGAGCTCACTTGACGAGTTCACTCTACTACTACTAGGTTGCACTATCATTATATAGGGATAAGTGAACTACGATAATTCGCTTGTGGCGACTATCACAGTTACTTATTACTCATGGGCACCATCTAGCGGTGACCGTTCATTTACATGTGGCGCCATCTACCTGCCGCCACATCACTACCCTCTCCACTAGCTTGAAGTTCTATCACTTATCATCCACATTTTAACTCTCAATTTACATGTTCGACCCTTANCCTTTGGTACAAGACGATCTTCAACGNAGGATGTTANTGAGAGGGGCTTATGTCCTTTCTCTCATGTCCCATATCGAGCGNCATTTGTTGCAGTTGACTACATCACCTTGAACTACTGAGGCAAGCACAAGCGAAAGATGGCAATTCGGGGCATTAAATAACAGGAAAGCAACCAGCATCAATAGAGCTCACTCGACGAGTTCACTCTACTACTACTAGGTTGCACTATCATTATATAGGGAAAAGTGAACTACGATAATTCGCTTGTGGTGACTATCACAGTGACTTATTACTCATGGACACCATCTAGCGGTGACCATTCATTTACATGTGGCACCATCTACCTGCCGCCACACCTACTGCATGTCCAGCCAGGCAACTAGAACTTTTTTTCCCAAATATACACCATGTATGATAATGTTTGCTTCACCATGCAGGCCCCACGACAGGGCCGCCGTCCCGAACCCAGAAGAGTCTCGGGGGCCCATGAACCTCAAAGTTCAAAGATGAAATGGCCAAGTTTGCACAAAGTGTTTATTGTTATAGTTTTGTTTATACAGCCTTGTGCATATTAATTGACTGAGGTTGTTCTTTCAGTCGTTATATAATGTATCGCCATTTATTTTGGTGTATGTTTGTTTGGGAATACCTCAGTTGCTGCTGTTGCATTGCTAGCCCAATGCAGTAAGTACACCGTGACGTGTCGGAACAGTCGAAAATACACATTATGATGCCACATACGATTTTATTCCGCTCAATAGTGTTATAGAATGAAGCCAAATCTTTCTGTTGTGTGTGGTTGAGAGAGAGAGAGAGCTTATTGGCACAAACAAACAATTTCATGCAAAAATAAAACTAAGGCGCTGGGACACCGAAAAAAAACTGCAAAACAGTTTGTCTCTTCGGGCGCCCCTCGAAAGTTTCATAAATTCTTATCGTGGTTTACAGTTGATGGCCGAATTAGTGCGAATTTAATAAGGTTGTAGTTTTGAATAGGTTGCACTCTGCTGGATGATCAACACAGTTGCGCAGGAGTGCTGGGTCGCAACCGGTATCTATCGTTGTTTGCTCAGTTCCGCAAGGAGCTGAGCGTGGCAGAGAAAGTGTAAACCCAGCTAAAATGAAACT
>JGI24158J21664_10002309_pt1 | contig 22935 bp, 15 predicted proteins | sample Ectturendosymbi3_FD_21664 | JGI IMG/M metagenome (IMG submission 21664)
CCTAACTGTGAAAAGATGTTCGACAACGGAAACTTCAGGTAGTTTTTGCTCATGTTTTGTTTCAGAAATAAGCCGCACTTGAGCGCTGCAGTACAGACGCCATTTTGTATTGTATTTCACCATATTGCGATACAGGTCATTGGAACTGCACCCCATGACGAGGTTTGTCTCACACAATTGGAAACCCAGCTCTAAATGCAAGAGTTGGATTCAGTGACGTGTGCGCAATAATTTTTGCAGGGTGAAAATCGGTTGATCGTTTTCTGCAAAAACTGTCATGAAAGATGATTTTTGAGCTTTTTTTACCGTTTAAAAAATTTTTTTGCAAGTTTTCAAAACACGTGTTTATTGCAAGTCATGGAAAACTGCTAAACCTTTTTTACTCAACACTGAACGCAATACTCGCTGATGCGATGTCAGGAAGCGCTACTACCGTCAACTCCGGTTAAACTGGTCATTTGTGCAAGCAATCATTCAACTCAACTGAAACATGCAAGTATGATTTTATCTCAATCATTTTAATCGGATATTCCACGCGTAGCACAAACAAGTCTCTCGACGTCGCAGGCTTATCTCTGAGCGCAGCGTAGGTCTTGCACGGCCCATCACTCATTCGTTCGGAAAAAATCTGCTTGCGGCTACAACTTCGAGGTTGCAGGAGCATTGTGTGCGCAACAGACTTGGCCAAAACTAAGAATACGCTCCGGTATGCTGCGTCATTAAAGACCGCATGTGAGAATGAAAAGACGCTTGTCGTCGTGGATAAACACTGACAAAATCATGATTCCGAATCATTGGAATGACTCAATGGCAAAAAAGGTGTTGGAAAATCGGAAGCAGCAAAAATTCACGAACTAGGCTATTTCAGTAAAGTTGTGCAATACATGCTTTTGCGTACCGCTTGTTTCTGGCAAAAGAACTGATGCGCTTCGCAAGAACGACTCCGAACCGCAACAGAAATCTGTGAACGAGTTAGCGGTGTTTTCACACATCAGATTACACGGTCACAGCGCTTTCGTAAAAGCTCACGCTCTCTTCAGGTTCAAAACAGCGTAACGAGATTTCACTGAGCCATTCATGAAACTGTTTCTGCTTGATGAAGTTCTGTTCGATCAGTCTCCATGTTCTCGCGTCTCTTCATATCAGGAACGCTTTATCAAAGCCTCGACATCAATTGCGGTTTTACGACTTGATTTATTTGTTGACTAATACGCACGTGGGCCCCGTCGCTTCTTAGCATAGCGCAGCCGGAAAAAATTCATGACCTGTAACAAAACACACACCTTTTTTACCGCTTTTAATATGCGGAAACCCGGCAAAGGTTAAATTGCCCCTGCTCAAGCATTTTTTTCACCTAAACAGAATAAAAGCTTTGAAATTAAACTGTTGGTGAAGGTTTTTCCATATTTTCCGGTAAGTTTTTCTGCTTGGTAAAACAATAAGTTTGATCAAATCGGCAGGATTAACCAAAACCTTTTGAAAATAACATTTTTATAAGATTGAAGACAATAACTTGTCAGCTTATTAAAAGTAAAATAAATAGCTTCGAAATACATATGTTGATGGCATGAACAGAGCCAAAAAGGTTTTCTGTAAATTATTTTCAAGGACTTTCAACTTTCATGTGAGTTTTTATTTGTTCGTAAGCTTTCGACGAATAGGTCGGCATGCGATGCATAAATTGGCGTGAAATCGATTTTCTCATAAAACTTGAGGTCACGTTCATGTGAGCAACTATCGAACCTATGAAACATCATTTTTTGGTTTATATTGTTTTGCCTAAGGCAGGACTAGTGAAAGCAATTCTATTAAAATTTTGATTAATGCGCTTCATTTCAGCAGATACGCGTTTTCTCATGGATTCTTACATGTTAACTTCTGAATAAAAAGTAACATCTGAACTGCAGTATAAGCAGTGTTGCAATTGAAGGCAACGACATTCCCTAATGTTTTGATGTAGCACGAAAATATTGACTTCTAAGTTCCAATTTTTGGCAATACACTCCACATACAAATTCTCAGCTACCTTGTATATAGCAAGGTGTATCTCCTTAATAGAGCATTCTCCTACTTTTCGGCACTACACCACTGATTGGAATTTGCAGTCTTCCACCTTGCGATGTTGCAAATATTGTTTTTGCTTCCACCAAGAATGCTTATATTTTTCAGAAGTTGGCCTTCAGTGTGCTGAGACCCCTCGATGCAAAAAGACTGTTCCAAACAAACTTGATCAGATAAGCTTGCTTCATTAAAAGGAACAGTTAAGGCCGAACAAAATTGCATGCAGCATGAATGGATTTTCAGCTATATAAGTCCACCAACGTTGCAAACAAAAACCTAAGTCCTTGCTTAATCAAAAGCCTGCAACGCGCATAACACATCTCACAACCGAGTGTACTGTTTAGTTACAGTGTTATGTAAAAAACTTTCAAAATCAACATCAACTTTCACATAAGTTTTTGGCATTACAAGCGTTTGGCTGTTACAGTGATTTAAACAAGGCCCGTATCAACCCAATTCAATACTCACATGTAAAGCTCCGGTTGGAATTCAGGTCGAAACAAAACCAGGAAATGTAAAATAAATGTTGAGTGTTCAAGTGGACAAAGAACCTGGTGGAAGAACTTCATCCAAAGCTTTGAAACGTTAAACGACGCGTTAATTACAAACTTGTGACATACACACTACAAACTGAAGCATTTGCAGTTGAATTTATGAGTAAAAAATCAAACATGTTTTGTACAGCAAAGTTTCTTTTCTTCAGTTATCACGTTCTGTATGCGATTAAATTGCATACAAATAAGATCGTACAGAAATAGGCCGCGTCGTGAAGTTACGTCGTAAAATGCGTGGCATTATCACTGGTGGCGAAGAGTAGTTCCTTCTACTGTATGTTTTGTTTCTGTTCACGTACTTGCATTATTTCAATGCTATTAACCAAAAAGATGTGTTCGTAGACGTCAGTGAAAGATTAATAATGTTGTTAAAACAGTCAGTTGTCACTTTATCACTTTATTGTTCATTAAAAATCATTTAATGATATTCACTTTCCCTATCATGATCAAGTAGGAATTTGACAAAAGTATGAACAGCTTTTAACTAACACAACGGAGTTCCTTGAAAATATCGTTGATACAAGTCTTCAAAAGCAGCTTCTTTTTTATTGAACTTGTATAGAATGTCTCAAGAGAAAAACAACCTTCTTCAAAATNACTAACTGCTTATTGGCTCGATGGATTGGGAATGAAAACTGAAAATANCTACGTTTGGAAACTCATTTTTAAGCAACAACCTGACTAAATGGTAAAATGAAATATTAAAACAAGTTATTTTCTAGATCNTGGGTGGGGAACCTGCGTTACGGGTCGCAAGAATTGTGGAACATCGCTGGCACCTGGCGGGCCGCAAATATGATTAATTTTATCTTAAACTTCTACCTTTATCTTCCAAAGGAAAATAAGGATAGAAAACCATGACGAGTGAAAGAAACTTCTCTTGACTTTCTGTCTAAGTATTTAGTTAGCAAGGAGTTTCATTTTGACGCAATGCTGTGTTTAACCTGCGTATCGAATATTCTGATGCGGGTCGTATTAACTGTTCACCCGACCCATGTTTGGTCCGCGTGCCGCAGGTTTCCCACCCCTGTTTAGATGGGAATCCACGTTTTCTTTTTTTGTTTGAAATACAGTGATCAATGTTAATACTACCTTGCGACTAGTTTTTACAGTCCAAACGAGAGGATAATCAGAGATTTCATTTCAAAAATTTTAAATGACCGAAAAACTTCTTAAAAGAAATGTGAGCAAAGAGTTTCTTTTAGTGGAGTGATGAGTCAAAAAATGGAGCAAACTGCTGGTATCAAAGAGGTCGCGTCGTTATCTTTTTTACGGTAACCCAAAATAACTTTGAACAAAGCTCTAGACACTGCAGTAATATTAGTACAACATCTTAAGTGTTCTTCAAGATCGTTCGGTACTACTTAAAATAGAACAACACTGCCTTCCTGTGCGGTAACAAGTGCACGTGTATTTATTTGTATCGCTCAGCAAAACAAATTTATAAGGCACATCAGGGCATTTTTGTCTCGTGAGAGCAAAAGATGTCAATGTTCGATGTTTTTGGATTTTTAGACAACGAAATTGTTTCAGCTCTTTAAAGCTTATTAATAAATTTTTCTCTTTGCTTTTACTGAAAACTATAAACACAAAATGGGAAGGATAATTGCTGCGCAGACACACCACCAGACTACACAGATTGAAAAATGATAAATCAGTTGATCCAAACAATACATGCGCGATACAAAAATCGTTGCTCAGTGTTATGCGTTACCAACATTTCAAAATTATTTCCAAGTTAATGTTTTGCCTGCAGCGTTGGTAAAATTAAGAAGTACTATAAATCTCTGATAATTTCTTTTTCAGTCATTTTGCTATCTTGAATTTTATTTATGCTTTTTAGCTTGATACGTAGCTAGCAAAAGCTTCGCCAATGTGGGAAAGGACAAATAAGAGCAGACAAGTGTTTGTCCATCATCTGAGTGTGGTTTTCCTGAGGTATCGTATGATCAGAGGGTAGTCCGATGTAATGTATGCAAAATAATCTTGAAAATAATATTGTGTTTCAAGTAATTGAAAAAATTCAAAAACAAATTTGACAAACAATTTAATCAAATATGAATGTAATATGTACAGTTGTTAAAATCAGGATTTTAATTCAATTTTTGAAATAACATTCCAATTAAAACTTGTGCCATTTCTTTTGTGGTTTCAACTGAGGAAAGATTTGACGAGGAACGCTTCTTTGTAAATTTGCTAAACATTTCAAGAAAAGGTGTAATTCAACCGAAAAAATGATGAAAAAATAAGAATTTGGTCTTGTTAATTTAGAGCAATATGCATTACTTGGGGGTTTTGAACCAATGTATAATGACAAAACATTGTGCATGACACCAAAGTTTGTTCGAGAAATAGCTATGCAATGATACCATGTGAGATTCTCCATAGGAATTACCAGATTTTTGCAACAGTTAAAAGTACAGCATTCTGCTTTATTTACATCTGGTTTCATCATATTGCGGTTTTTACGCCTTCAGAGGTATTCAGCGCAGTAACTGCGGCGGAAAAAATGAATCTATTGGTTGTGGTTTCTGTTTACCAATTTCATATCGTAGTTCACTCTTTTTAACGTAACCATCCATGACCTTGATATTTGAAAAATCCTTCATGGCACACAATGTCTTTTAATTAAATATTTCATTTATTGATCGCATCGAGGGCTTTTACGTTAAAGTATCACAACATTGAAGCTCAAACCACAACATTAAAGAGTGAGGAAAGAATGATGATACGCCCTTCCCAGCTTCTACATTAGCTTTCCTCAATTTTTTCGTGATGGTTGAGAAGATTCATTGCTTTCTTTTTTCTCGCAAATATTTTCCAGTAACTTGCAGTAACCAAACCAGCTGCTTGCAGATTTCAAAACATTTAATTTTGAAATCCTTTTGAGCTGTAGTTCTTAGGCTTTTGCTAGTCAATGACCACTTCAAGACTTTTCAAGCCAGTGAAGCTCTTTCCAATGAATTTTGAAGAAATGGTATTTTATCACGAAAGTCAGTAATTGCTTTGAGCAGATGGTTTCCTTACCAATTCATAAAATCATACATGATAAAGATATCATGTATATTTTTACGGATATTGTGCAATGATATTGTGAAAAAAGCATGTCAATAAACAGAAAAAATTCCTGTAATAAGTAATCTCCCTTGATCAGCTTTTCATCACATCCATTTATGTTTCTAATGACCTATTTTAAACTCTGCTCCATTGCTCCATATCACATGTGTACTGCATTTTTGTTTTACGGCAGCTTTTCGAAATAAGTTAATACATCCAAGGAAGTTCATACATCTCTGCTTCTTCGCAACACTACAATTTACCCAGAATGAAAACATCTCTGAGTCAGCTTTCTTTAATGTGTATTGGTCCCAAATTTTGCCCTGAAATTCTTGAAAATTTGAATACTCATTCACCTTTCTCATTCGGAAAACAATACAAAAATGTCTTCTTCTCTTGCCAATATGCAAGTTGATTCTCAGGCTTGTCTGCGGGACACTTTTTTCTGTCCCATCTCGTGGCAACTTGTGACTGTCCCATTCATTGGGATTCCCACGAAACTAGTAATACGTTTAAAGTACATTATATCATGTGCATGTCTTATGTTTAGCCTCTACAGCAGGCCTGCACAACTCAGAAAGCTCGAAGGGCCAAATTATCAATATAATTTTGCAGCGGGCCGCAAAAGTCTATTTCAAAGAAATTATAGAACGACAATTACATGTTCGAGGTGGAATTTTACAACATTTTCTACAATTGAGAAAGCTCGCGCGGGCCGCAAGAATACGGCCCGCGGGTCGCATGTTGTGCAGGCCTGCTCTACAAGGTCGTGCCTAAGATACCCCAAAACGTCCAATTAGAGGGGCCAATGAAAATTGGGTCGTTCAGAGACCTCGCATCACTACACCATGGTACTTGGCCTCTACAATACATCGAACGCTTATTGCGCTGTGAGCATATAATTATGGTATTCAACTTCAGAAAACTCCTGTTACATGATGTAAAATTGCTAACGATGGGACGTGGGACAAATTCCAAGTCCACTGTGGCATCCCATTCCTATGGACAAGCCAGTTGAATCTTCATTCTTAGATTTGTTCCATTTTTCTGTAACTTTAATCCCACTCTCCCTGTACAGAGGCGTGCTTTTCACCTTTTGTATTTTTCTTTGGTGTTCTGCTTTGTTACAACTTCTATGAAACGTTCAAATTATTGCGTGTTGTCACATCATTTTTTCTCTTAATTTGAAACTTCTTCTTCAATTTGATTTATACCAACAATAGTGCAGGCCGAGTAATTGACCCACAAAGTCTTTCACCAACCAATTGTGTCTCAAATATGTAATTCACACCAAATTGCAGAATTCCTAAGTCCCCAACTGTTTTTATCATTTCCTGGAAGAAAAGGTAATTGCATGTTCGTTTATTAACACGAAATTACCTTTTCTGCCCTCTGGTGCTTTGCTCTGTTTATTGTATTTCTGGACTTTGCGGTTTGAGTCAAAAAAATGCATGATAAGCCTACTTACATACCTCCCAAATTCCTGTGAACATGCTAAGATTTTGGAACAGTTTCTTCCAGACCACGCCGCTATATATTTGTTAAAAACATTCAGTGCACGCTAATTTGTCGTTTTCTCTTTTCTTCGGTGGTCGTGATATCCCAAATTTATCTTGTTTTGCTGAGAAGTTCTTGAATATTGGCCAAGGTAATAGGTTATGATCTTTCAACTATGATAATAACTGTATGATCTTTCAACAACATTTGAGTTCGCAGCCATTGGCTACAGTGGGAACGAAGACCTTTGAAGATGAAAAAACTTTTTGTGGCATATCCATTTTTCACCTTTTGTCATTCTGAAGGCAAATATAAGAAAGATCAAAATGTTCTATTCTGGTGAAAACATTTTTAGTAATTTTTCCAGATTAAGCTTTAACTAATTTAGCGAACTAGTCTGCAAGTTAAAGTTGCGAATTTAAGGAGCGTCTAGGTCTTAACCTTTATAATCCAACGTATAAAATAGAAAGCTTGTACTGTTCACCAAATCATCTCTATTTTTCTGTTCAATTTGCCAATGTTAAAACGCGATTTCAAAATTTGTTCAATTGTAGGTTTAGAGCCTCAAGAATCTTTTAGAACAAAATGTTTTTCAAAATTGTCTAAAATTTCAACATTCTCCGACCATCATCATTTTGTAAGAACTGTGCGACGAAACTGTCGCAATATTTGTTTGAGCTAGCTTTGTTCAACGTTCGTAGTGTTTTCGTTGTTACTTCTGATTCAGTGGAAACTGTTTTTTCCCACAATACATTACGCTATTAAAAAAATCCTTTGGATTGGGCACCAAGTAGCAGCAAAACCCGGTTTTCGCTGGAAATTACAGATTTTCTAAGCCTTCCATCGTAAAGTTGTTGCCCTTTGAAACGATTCCGCTTTACTGCAATCGGAGCTTGCATGAACAAAATGCAATGGCAAAAAGACGAGATGCTTGATTCAATTACAGCAAAGGTTATACTGTAGTGTTTTCGCCGGAGGCGAAGTACCACTCACAGATGTATCGGTAAATTGACCAGTCATTTTTGTTGTAAGCATTCTATTAATTCTACATAAAGGTGGCCGCCCAAAAATTTCTGAAGTGAAAGCTTACCTAAACGTTAATAAGCCCAAATATTTAGAGCAGGATTGCCAAAGTGCGTCCCGAGAGCACATTTCATATGGTCCGCGGCTTTGGTTTCAAATTTTGTGGTATATATACGGCCGGCCAAAGCCTGAACCACGTTTCTGTGTCTGAGCGACGGCGGTTTCTCGCTTCTTTTCCGACGATTCCCGTATGTTTTTATGGGCTGGCTGAGAGCGAACATGAGTACGAAAACCGTCGCAAAGGACTGTTTCTTCGTTGAGTCTAAAACAAAATTTCTTAATTATGCTAACCTCAAAAAATCTTGGAAGGCAATATAAACCCCCGGGCCCCTTTCCATGATCAAATTTGGTTTGGATGCCCCTGACATAAGTATTTGCCGACAAACTGGCACGCTTATGCGATGATGTCGATATGACACAACGGCAATTCTACGAAACATCCTTCTTGTCACTGAACACTGACTCTCCAACAGTCATTCTACCCATTCCGGAAAAGAGTATCTCTTGCATGAGTGGAGTCCAAGTATAAATTGTCACACGCAACGTAATTTGATTCGTGTCCTAAGCGTGACCGTGTCGATGTCATTGCCCTGAACTTAATCGTATGCGTCAAGCTCTATTTGATGAGCTGAGCAGGATATGACCATTAGGGATGCCAAGTAGGTTAAAAGCTACCTATTTGGCAACAGAGGCGCAGTTAACAGTGCATGCAGACATATGCTGTAGAGGAAGTATTATGGTTTTCTAACACTGCATCGCCATCTAGAACGAATGTTTATGCAAAACTTCACCGTGTGCTTTTACGCTACTTCATCACAGTTGGACTATCTATCTCATATAATACTTATAAAAATGCGCGGTTACAGCACTGTGCATGGCCCTTGGCAGAACTTAGACTGCCTTTTGCCTATGGTGTGTTTCGTTGAGGCGAGTCAAAATGGCGTCTCGTCTACGTTGAGATCTCTTATCGAAAATCTCATGAACTGTTTGCTCAAAATTGAAATTCCAAAAAGCTGATTCATGTTGTTTTTGGGTAAGACCTGAAATTTTGCACAGCGGTTATCCAGCATTCACTAAATTTTTCTAGGTCATCAATCGATTAAATACAAAGATATAATTTTATATTACTTAATTCCCTTAAAAAACAGTATTTCTTGACAATATCTAAATCTTAAAATTAGCAAACCTCAACACTTGGAGCAGCAAGGGCAGAATACGCGAAAACTTTGAGCAAATAACTTTGATAACATTACAAAAAGTAGGTTTCTTTTCAAATAGCGCGTGTAAATGATTTGTAAAATCAGGGATGTGGAACTTATTTACTATCACGGACCATATCAATTGTGAAATATCACTGGCGGACCCTACAAAATTACTAACTTTATCTTAAAACTCCACTTTTACCTCCATAAGGAAAATAAGTAAAGAAATTTATAAGGGGCTAGAAAAGACTTCTCTTGACCTACTGTCGAAGCATCTGCTTATCACTGAGTTTCATTTTAATGTGATCCTTTGTTCTAACTTGGGTAACGAAAATTCTGATGTGGGCCAACATTAAATGTCCACGCGGACCAATAGCCGCCCCCGTGCCGCAGGTTCCCCACCCTTGCCCTGAACATCCTACTTGTCTGAGCTGTTTTTCTGAATGAAGGATCCACAAGTTTCCTTTTGTTCTGATGGATTTTCGTGTGTTGACGAGTGTAGTATAGCCTCAATCGCCATTTTGACCGAAAAGGCCAATATACCAATGATCACATCGTCAACGTTACATCAAACTCAGTAGTTCACCGTTGCACACCAAATTAATTTTTATTGCGGCAGCAGAATTACTTCAAAGGCAGATGTACGCAGACGCTTGTGGGCTATGAAGAGGAAGCAATGGATATTATTCACACTATGCACCTAATTCTATGCTTTGGTTTCCCTTGCATTTCCATTTGGCTGAGACATTTCGTTAAAACTCTTTCTGACAACTTCAACTTAAGGCTGGAAGATCATAAAACATTTTTAATGGGAAGCTATAAAATAAGTAGCTGATTTGCACCAGTGATATTCGTAACCAATATCAAAAATTAACTAATGATTTGCTTTCGAAAAAAATTTAACCTACCTTGGTTTTCCAACTTACGAATTTCCCATAAAATGCGTTGGTGAAATTAAAACAAAAACGAACCGAGAACATGTCCTGCAAGCGACGCTGTGAAATCGTTGCCAGTGCGCACTTCTTAGAATTACATGAACGGCGAATTTCTGCTGACGCTGCCGCACTTGACGGTCAGCCATGAATAGCCATTCAGTGACACGGCAGACCTGTTGTGGAGCACATACCTACTTCCGGAATAAACACCACTTAGCTCAGGAAAACACGTTTGTCGCATGCATGAGTTGAAGCTGTTAATTTTCAGCGCAGCATGTTATTTTTCTGTTTTCTGCCACAGGCGTCGAGCTATTTTTTCTTTTTAGTCTGCGTTGTACGCCGTAGTCCGCTCCAAACCAGACATATCTACGCGGCGCCGGCGTACCACAGGAACTCGTTACAAAACCTCTTTACAGTCAAAATCGATTCGCCATTGTATGAGTTCTTCCGCCTCAGCTCAGTTAAAAAAACAAACAGCGACGGTTCAAACTAACACAACTGCATTTTGTTCTGAAGGAGGAAGCGGAAGCGACGCGACCAGAACGTTGTGGGCAAGGACACACTGGAACGTCCGGCCGACTTCAACCTTCCACAAATACCACCTCCCATGTCGTTGCTAAACGCTGTGCAAAGCAACCAAGACAACCGAATGGGATCCGTTTCGAGCCCCAGTGTTTCCACTGGCCAGCAGCACAACGCCACTGCCGGGGGCATGGCAGGGATGGACATGAAGCACCAGCATCATTCTTCCCACGGCAGCAGCATGTACGGACACGACGCCATAGCGTCAAACATGCATGTGAAGCCGGAAATTCAGCAGCAACACTCGACTGATTCGATAGACAGCGGCACCCATGCGCGAAGCCCGTCGTCCCTGAGCAACATGGGTAACAGCATTATGGACGCGTGCTCCCGATACGGCATCACAGGGGGCATGGACCTGGCTTCACCGGCGGGCACTCCAGCCAGTCCCGACGGACCAAGTCCGGGCGTCTACGATGGCAGCACAGCGGCGGCCATGGCCATGGCACACAGCCAGCAACTCCACAACCCGTACGGCGCCGGTGGCCGCTCGATCACGTCACCGCATGGGACCCACTGCATGCCCGGGGCGTTCCATTTCAGTGTAAACAACTTGATCAACAGGAAGTACCCAAAAATTTAAAATGGGTCGAGCAACTTTTTTCACACTGGACAATTAATGCAGTTGCTGTTATGACAAGCTTTGACATCTTCTGCTGATAAATATTGTGACATCTACGTTTTGGTTCTAGTTGCTTCACCGTGTTCCTTCAAACTCCTTCAGTTTCACTGAGCATTGATTCGTGACATGATATCCACTAAATTAATGGTGTGCAAGTTTGTGATAGGTTTATCGTCAAAAATAGAAAACGCTTTATTTTCGCCTCACGTGAATATTAAGGCATTTTTACATGTCACGCAGATCAACCTCAACACCAATGTTATTATTGCTTTTTGTGATTCTGACGTGCTTATGGTGCTGATCCACGTGACAACGGTGCCGAGTCCTTGCCAGTATTTCTACAATAGCGTTTCAGTCCAAGTCATACAACAGGACAGTACGTCCGCAGTCGCACTGCGAAACAGCATAACAATACGTCATACTGCAAGACAAGAGTACTGTGTTAGAAAAAAATTAGCAATTCGTTCTAGTCCTTGGTGGTCCTGCTTACGTGGCTCGCCAAGTAATGAGCGTTGAGTGGCGCATGGCAAGTTTGCAGCAGTGTACTCTGTTTTTTCAGTAAATGACTGTGAATGACTTGTGCTGATAACCATTAAACGTTCACACGACCCCCAGAAAAAGACCCTTTACAGTCAACGATATCGCATTTTGTGTTGTTTTTTTTGTGTGAGTGCAGTGCTTTTCGCATTAGTACAATGTTCCATTGGTGCTGTGGTTTGCCATAGTTAACGTGTGCAACTAGTTTTGTTCTTTTCTTGGCTAGTTTTGTTCTGTGTGACATTCGCTTAACTACAAGGTCTTGTTTCGAATCGTCTCATTTCTTTCCTGAGTTACCAGACACAGCAGCGCTGAGCGTCCCGCCTTTATTGAAATTCGCGAACGAGAGCAAGGCTCCCTGCACTTCGAGCGACCAGGCAGCATTTACGCTACGCCGAGCACGGGCTGCTCGCTCAAGCAACAAACTGCGTTGAACTCAGCGTATAAGCAATCTCGGGGAAGCACCGGACACTTGTGAGCGATTAGTCAGAAATTAAACGATTGCACGAACGCCATTGCTTATTAAACATCAAAGTGCTTCTTGATGCCAGGACCAGCCAGAGTTCGGAACGCCAGTTGCTAAGATCACGCGTTACGAGTGGAGTGAAAAACAAACTTGGTCTGAGTAACAACAACCGCGGTGAAATCGCCCGGCGCGATTTCGCTTGCAAAGTCTGTTGCGCTTCTTCTCAACAGCAGGCTCGCCTCGAAACAATAGCTTTGTGTTCCGGCCTGGCCAGCGCAAGGCACCAAACTTTTTCTCCCAAAGGGTCCAGGTGATGGTTAATGACACCTTCCAGGCGCGTTTGCAGCAAATCCACTCACGGAACAGACTGAGTCATGTGGAGAGGCGTTATCATCTCCTCGAATTTGCTTCCTTTCACGTTGCAGCCGCGCAAGTTCGCCTCGAACAGATCGCAGCCGGATAGGTCGCAGTCCTGAAACAAGGATCGTGCATTTCACGTCGCAGAGCTTGCGCACACACAATGCAAGGGAAGAGTCTGGCACAGCAAACAACAACAACGGGTACAACTGTTTCTAGGATAGCCATGAACAACTGTGACAACTCGAAACAACGATAAAAAGTAAAAATATTGCAGAACTAGCCAAGAAGGTATTAACAATAAACTGTTACGCTCAAGTGTTGTAAAACTCAAACAACTGACACTCTACCAGTTGCTTGTTTCGGTGTTGTTGTTATCTCTACGTCACAATAACTGCGAGCTTTCTGTTTTCAGATGACATCTGCTACTTTGCTTTGTCGGGCCATTTGCACGATGATAGCCCTGACACGTGTACGTCATTATTCTTGAGTTTTATAGAAGTTGAGCAGAAGACTTTATAAACAAAAAAGTGTCAAAATCGAGTATAAACAGTATTTGCATCTTTAAACGAGTTCATTTCAACCAAAGGCAAATGCACTTTTACTACCCCACGAGCAACAGGTCGTTCCATTCTAGAAAAGCGGTACTTTACGATGATGCATTTACAGGTTAGCCTAATGATTTTTAAATTATCATTTTAACTATTTTGACGTTCTTTGACAACCTAGAACAATGCTTGAAAATCAATTTCCTATTTAAAAAACAATTCTGGATTCAAACCCGTCGCCTTTGTGGAGACTAGTTACTGGAACAATGTTTCAAGAGCCAGTGCTCCTTAGGCTAGGCTGCTCTTTTCACAACTAAACTTGGTTTTATATCCAAGCGAACAATTTTCCAGTCCTATGAGCGAAACACCAGCAATGAAAGACATGGCATATTCTAAGTTATTTGTCCAAGTGTTCTAGCAACCAGCTTAACCGAAGAGGTAATATAACTGATGTCTGATGGAATTGCTAACGGTTTGCAATAGAGTGAAAGGTATAATTGAGCAACTTTGAGCCAAGCGCTTGAAGAACAAATTTTTGCTGGTATTTGTTTCGGGAACACGTAAGCCGTCTCTCGCGATTCCGGATTCACACACCACGCAACAAGCGTTGCTAAAAATCACTTCTCGCCCGCTCGCCGAAGGAACCGCAACAAAAACCGGACTTTCTTTTAACAGCAAATTGCGGCAACTGTAATTATCTCGCGGCGATTCGCGCGAGCCTCTGAGTCAGAGTTTTTGTTCTGGTCGGCGCTGAAGGCCGCCGGACGACAAGTTAAAAACGGCTGCCCGCCATGATGTATCGGAGCTCTATGGTCGGGCAAGGTAATTAATCACAGCAAAAGACGAAGAGATCCATCTTCTACAAGTCAATGCACACAATAATCTCCGCTCAAAAGCGCGGGCAAAATCAAGTGATGGGTTGGCGCAGAGCAGCCCAGTTGGCCGCGACGCACGTTTGACAAGCTGACGGTTGCTCGCAGTAACGATGTTTAAAAGTTCCTGTTCGTTTTTGTGCTCCTTCAAGTTGAAGAGCAGCGCGCCTTCCTGCGAAGGAGCTGTCTCACTTCGCACCTGCACGGCCTGTTTTGCGGTTGTTTTTAATACAATTTTCAACGCAAACAACATGTAGACAGCGGCCGGCCAACCGCGCGCGTATAGGGATGTTACGGAGTGAATTACGTCACTGATATGTGAATGCAAGGTCGTCAAAGCGAGCGACTGACATCTACTGTCTTTGTGTAAGATCAGAGCAATAGTTCTATAGTAAAAACCAAATGCTTTTTTAATTACTACACAATTCCTGGCGTACATTTAAATACAACAATAAGTAATCAGATATTCTGCTCATTTTTCAGTTTTGCTTCGCGGCAACACATGAACTGGACTACCCATGTCCCGAAGCAATCAGAGAGGGCGCAGTGGCCACTTGTACGCAAGCGTTGGTTGACAACGCACAGAAGCTGAACCGCGTCGACCACAGGACTGGGCTTACAAGCTCACGGACATTGAATGTACGAACAAGCAGCGTCACAGCCAAGCTGAACTGAAGCCAAGGGGCTTCAAGTTTGTACCCCTGCGCCAAAAGGACAAAATCAGTTGGACAGAGGCCGGCCATCGTAGTGAACACATATTATTGTAGTAGACTAAGCAGAGAACCATCTTTGCCTGCGTAACGACGTACTTTTAACGTTTCTGTTGTTGTGATAGCATTTAGTTTGGTGTTTATGTTTCACACACGGTGGCGCCTGATAAGCGCGTTAAGGGACAGCGTTGGAAGTTGCCAGCATCTGCAACCAGGGGACGCCAGGATTCGCGAATTGCCACAACAAGCACGTTCTTGTTTAAAAACTACCGCCATGATACACACCATAATCAGTGTATTCCCTTGCGAGGCGTTTTCCACGTTGGTGCAACTTACGAAGAGGTTTAGCGACAGTATACATTTCAATTTGTAAACAAAAATGTTTGCACCATTTTCAGTCAGCGAATGTGGTAAAAAAACTGCTGTTCAAAAACAAGAACCAAAAGTGTTTTGAATTAGCTGTAGTTCATGTGTATTGAGGAGAAGGTTTCAAGTACGTGTTTCATTTTCGCCTTCAATTTACGATCTTAATGGGAAAAGATATTTTTGTTGGAGTGTGAGCAACGACTAAATGTACCTCTGACAATGATGTTTTAAAAACTTGTGTGCTCTATAAAAATCGATTAATAATCTGAAAATCATTCTTTTTATGAGAGCTACTAAAGCAGTAATTTGGCTTAATATCTAGGATGTAGCAAATTTTAATTGAACGGGCGTACGTTTCAGGTCATTTTTACTGGAACTTTTTAAACCAGCATGGGGTTGTTAGCGATGGATTGATTTCCAGTTCGTTGGTGGAACGGACCTGTAAAAAACTTGGCTTCGATGGATATTAACATTTTTCTCCAGAATCGACTGCAGAGAAACAAATGCCACTCCGACCTCGCAACCGAGACCGCCGCAACTGAAGTAGATCTCAGTTTGCAGAGTTGTCGCGATGAGCAAACGGTCCGGACAAAATGAACGAATGCAATTACATCCAAGCCTGTCACAATTCCACGCTGGGAACGACATGGAGCTCATCAATGCAGCATAACCAAAGCAATCGCGGTTAGAAAGTGGTATAATTTAAGCAGATTATTCTATGACCGTCGCTGGATGACTTGACGACATGTGATAACGCCATTTTTAAGCCTACACATAAACAACGACACGGAGAACGTTGCAACTCACCTCTAAGTCGGTACCGGCAAGGATAGCACCGCGTAAATCGCAGTTTTTCAGGTTGGAGTTCTTCAGAGTTGCCACCCGAAGATTCGCTCCGGCCATTAAACTTCCTTCAAAGTTTACACCCTTCATGTTCGCACCTGTACCAAGCAAGGCACATTAGTTCGGTATGGCACATCTTGTTGCTTTAAAATGCCTCAAGGGTCACAATCGACTTTGTTTAATATTCACCTTATGCATTGCGAATATCAGCAGTTCACCGTTGTTGATTGTTTAAAGCTTCCTTTCAGGCGAGTTTTAACTATTTTGAACAAAATGTCGCATAAAACACATTGCGACAATAAAAGACAGCATTCCTGCAAAAGCACTTGTGATAAAAAATAAACCCAAAGTTTCAGGAAGTAAGGTTCAAAGATTCGGATGAACTTTTGTTTGTAGGGCAGGAAACGCATATATCAACTTACCTTCCATATTTGCTTTTAGTCCCGACGGGTCATCGAAGTTGCAGCCTTTCATAGAACATCTTTCAGCGTTGCAGCAAATCATGCGCGCGCCTTGCAAGTTCGCCCCCTGCAAACAAGTAGGAGAGGTAACTTGGGTTAAAACGGAATGCGTTTCTCGACTCGGTGTCTGAAAATGCTGCCAGAACAATTTGCAATTCGTGAAGTTAGGGATCACTGAAAATAACAGCAAAACGTTTAAAGCCAAACACCAATAAACTACAGAAGTGATTCAGGCCGTGTGAGGCCCAGGGGCATTGGGCCCTCACTTCTCGACATTTGCCCCTAAAATTTTTTCTGGTGCCGACAATGGTGAGAAGGTGATCGCGTCAAACAGGCATTAGTGAATGCTACCAACATAAGAAAGACACGAATAACATATTTTTAATTTAATAAACAAACGTATAAAGTTATACGTAAGCTGTATAAAAATTTTGTCAGGCAAACCTGCACCATCCAATCTAATCTGCATTCTCTCGCTCAAGCTTACAAAACCAACGCAATAAACTGCATCCAGGGCTTTTTAAGGTTTGATCTTGATGATCGTTAAGACTTTGAGAGACCGCAACTACTTCACCTGATCACCGGGATTGTCACAAAGCGAGGAGGTTTTAGTCTATTTTGCTGGTGGTTATGCAGAGAAGTTCTCCTGTATTTTGAGAGAGCGTTGAAAAAATTTGTGGGGGCGTTTCTGTCCCTCAGAATGCCTAAAGCAAACACTGTCTGCATCCACCGTGAGCTCGACATTCTTATCATCTTCGTCACATCGTTCTATTATATTTCTGTCAATACTTTTGCATGATCTGCTCATTCCCCATGCTGGTTGCTTTCTACTGGATAATCGTTGAAATAACATTTCGCTGTTCACTTATTATTTGGTATACCGCCCTCGCAAAACAATAATGACATACCTTCGGTTCACTTCACATCACAGTCTTCTAAAACTCATTAGTATAGCAACACAATTAATGCTGCAGAAGTAGATAGGTAGCCAGTACCATCATTTTTGTGCGGATCTCGTGAAACACAGCAGCATGCTGGCATGAGCTTACGCTTTTCAGAAAACAATCAAGGTAAGCCATTGCAAACGAATGCAAATTCTTTTGATTTTGAATTACTACGTCATTGGGAATGCCCCAAGGGACTTGTTAGGGAGGCTTGAGCCCCACCCCCCCTAGAAACGCCACTGTCAATCATTGCACTTCCACCGTCTTGGNTATGGCATGCATTCAATCTTGAAACGGTGGGATTTCCATGAAGAAATGAAACCCCAGATGGCAGTGGCGCAACTAGAGGTTTGCGCCAGGGGGCAACTTTGCTGAAAAGGGCCCATTAGCCAACACTCTGAAAAACGTTGGAAAATGATAGTTGAACTCGATCGGCAAAGTCTGTTGAGCAGGGGTCTCCTGAACTTGTTTCCTTTCCACGACCGATGTTGACACCTTCATGTTCGTTTGATGCACCGGCGGCTTCGGATGATGACGTAGCGTACGTGAGGTCCACATCTCGGTTGCTGGGCGCGTTGTTCAGCTTGATTTCTTCGGCCGTTATCTCAAGCATGTGGAGTCGTTTGTCGCAGACTTCGGGCGATAAAACCGTCGTAACACAGTGAACCGGAATGTGGATGGCTATGTTAAATCCCTGAATCATGGGATATTACTCCGCAAAACGCATAAAAGCAATAGCCTACTGCAAACTAGAAGATTACTAAAACCGAAATATAAACAAGTGCCACTTAGTAAGTGGGGTCCTGCTTTATGCATTTAGCTTGCCAAGGGAGGGGTGGTTCGCACCCCTGCTCCCGCGGCAGTTACGTCGCTGCCAAATGGATATCTGGTTAGTTTTCACCATCACCAGCATCGAGGGTCCCAACAGCCCAGATATAGCAATGTAGCTCATGGCCTAAGTGTTGCACTTGTGACCAAAACAACAGAAGCAGAGGCAGTGTCAGTGTAACGCTCTATATTGTGCTGTTACGCTGATCATGGGCATTGAATAGCTCTGTAGGCATCGAAAGCACCTTATTTTTCGCCATGACTGAAAAGAACTAAAATGTACTTGAAATTATATCTGCGTTGATAGGAAGCATGCATGTGACATGCAGATGAGTTACATATACAGTATATACTTGTTTCAGTCATAAGAAAGAAGGCCAAAAACTCCCTAGAACAAGAACTTGTGAGGCCTGAGCTGCAAATGACATTTCTTGCCGTTAGCGACGCCCAAATCAAACGCCACGTCTGTCGACATCTAATAACTACCTGTGCCATAATATTTTCGCGACAAACACACGCGCAAATCGCCCCAGCGTTAACTGAAGCCCTGGACGTAAGGACAGTGCTGATTTGCAAGCTCAAAATGTTAAAACATCGTTCGCACCATGCAAGAGATAGAGATAATAAATATAATATGGTTTATATCATCAGTCCAACCAAATATAGCAGTGGTTACTGTGTAAAGTTGGGGTTTTCATTTCTCAGCCACAATGAATAATGGATGCATCTTGTGTGTGAAAATATTACCAAAGCAATGAACACAGTTTGCGTACAATTCCAGGAATAATCAAACTTACGTCTAAAACCGATCCAGACAGGTCTGCTCTCTCAAACGAACAACAATACAAGTTGGCTTGGGTCAGGTTGCAATTGCTCAGGTTGGCCAGCTTGAAGTTGATGTAGCGAAGATCGAGACGAGATAAGTCGGCACCGGAAAAATTAATGCCCTGCGGAAAGAGGTAGTGGCTGCTAATCGGCAAGGCCGAGCAAGAATGCAGTTGACATCATAGTGACGACACTCGAAGGTTTCGCTGGCATTAAGCACGCAGATACGTAAGCGGAATATTGCGGTGGCGAAGCTGCACGGAGCGTATGCTCCGATATACGTGCGCATGTCTGAACCGAAGTGGACGTGGAGTGTTTCCCAGTTAATAAGCACGTCTGACGTATACGTGACATCTCAGCTGGCAACGCCACGTCTTTGTGCGAAACCGCTTTTGAACTGAACGTGCTTTTCCATTAAGGTTTTGAATCGCACGCATGCGTTGAGGTGATCCTGCGGCTACTATTGACAATAAACAGCAGCATTGAATTTGTGAGGCACTGTTTTAGACTATCGAATATGACAACCACTGAAAAATGCTTTTTTTCCTTCCAGTAGTGAAAGACGCTCAAATCTGGGAAGTTCACAGGTGCAGATGAATGATTCTGCGGTTTGCAGCCATTTGGTTGGCAGCAACTAATGTACAAACATTAATAACGCAGTCAGTACCCAACTCGTTCATGCAGATTTAGTTGCTTCGCTTTCTACGGACTCTTGAGGGCGCGTGAAGCACCGCGCTAGTGCAGTAGGACATTTCAAAGCGCTGCATGCGCGAGAACACATTACACTCGAACAAACAGACACACAAGGTATTTTTGTGGCATTCGCGGAAAAACGTAATGAAACCCAAACTAGTATGAATTTTTTTGAAAAGCTGGTGCAAACAACTGGGAGTAGACAGCTTAATTCGTCGCTGTTTGCAAATGTATTCATCAGCTGCACAAATGGAGCAACGAAGAACACGACATTGAGAAAAAATTACGGAAGCCCGACGACGCACTCCTTTGGAGTGGATCTACAAGCGTATAATTAATACAAAAAGATGTTCTACTCTGTATAACGCAAGGTTTTTCAGAAATCTCAAGGTTCTAAATAGAGCTGGCTATTGGTGCTTATCAACCATCCTACGTATAGGCCACGGCATGGGACGTTGCAGCGCACGCCTACGGATACGCGGTGTTGCGAATGCAAGTTTCCATCCGCAAGGTGGCGTTATTGAAGAATGCGGTTCGAAAGCAGCGGCTGTTAACAATAAATTCCTCATTATTTCGGAAGCTTCCGCGTTACAGCCTAAGTCATATGCGATACAATCCATAAACAGCTACTCAGAGTTCAAAACTTGGAACCGGAGAACGAGACAGTGCTTAACTTTGACTCGCGTACCTGTCACTATGCACGGAATTCCAATTTTGTGTCAAACATATTTTGCGTTGTCATGGGTTTTAATGGGAAGAAATACCCGCCTTGCTTTGAAACCTACATCAGTTGCAGCACAAGTGGCAGCCACGTTGCTGCTGAACTGCAAGGTTTGCAGCAGCCTTCCAACTTACAAGACATAACAATCACACTAAGAAACCCTTGCAATAGATCAGGGGTCTCAAACACGCGGCTTGCATGTGGCCCGCGATGCTTTTGGGGAATTTTCAAGCAATTAACATTTATGTTGTCGAGTGCCTTGAAAAAAGATGCCGCGAAATAATTGAATCAGAGTTGAATGATGCCCAGTGCGGTTTTCGTCCCAGTCGTAGCACTACAGACCACATTTTCACTCTCTAGCAAAATTTTGAAAAATCTTTGGAGTATGCTAAAGACGTCTGCACATGCTTGTTCGACCTCGATAAAGCATAAGACCGGGATCCTTGTGAAAAGCTTTGGGGAGTGCTGCGTGAGTACGGTGTTGACGGCCGTTTGTTACTGGCCGTAAAGTCACTGTATTCCTGCTCAGAAGTTTGTGTCCGTGTCGGGAGAGTTAAATCACGACCGTTCATCGTTGGTGTTGGACTCCTACAAGGGTGTGCGCTGTCACAGCTCCTTCGCAAAGTCTACATCAGTGGTTTTCAACCTTTTTGCTGAAGGGATCCAAACCCAGAACTATGATTTTGCTGGAGAGCGTCACTAAAATTTTTTAACACAATTCAACTGACGTTTGGTTTTACAGCAGAACGACGTCTGTTGCACGAAATATTAGACGTTTTATTGAAAGTTTGCTGAGGGGTGCACAAAGGGTGCCTGGGAGCCGAATGCGGCCCTCAGAACCGGGGTCAAGAACCACTGATTTACATGAACTGGATAGACAGCCACAGCCGAGTCGATGAGGGTGTCACAGTCGGGAGCTGCAGGATCAACCGTTTACTTTTTGCAGACGAGCTGGTACTGCTAGCATCTTTTCAACAGCCTTCAGCATGCACTCGATCGGTTTTCTGCTGCGGGTAACCGAGCCAGAATGACAATCAGCACTAAAAATACCGAGGTACTACGTCTCTCTACAAACCCAAGGCAGTGCATGCGGCAAGTGAGCGGCAATACACTGCAGCAGGTGGAGATGTTCAAGTACCTAGGGATGGTATTTACGAGTCATGGAATGCGGAGTGAGGAGATTGATACACGGATTGGTAAATCTAACGCAGTTCTGCGTAAGCTTCATCGATCTGTGGCCACAAAACGGGAGCTTTCAAACACCGCAAAGCTGTCAGTTTTCAAACCGGTCTTTGTTCCGATCCTTACCTATGGTCATGAATCCTGGGTAATGACCGAAAGGATATTAACTCAGGCGCAAGCACCAAAGATGGGATTTTTGCGGAGAGTCCACGGTGTGACAAAGGGGCGTACCGAGGTTAGATTGTGCCCAGGGCAAGAAATAAGTTTGGCGCCTCCATATTTGAATCTGCAGTAAGGTATTTTGGGAGTAAATGTACTGCATTGAAGAAAAAACTTGCGACATTTTTGCGACTTTTCGGCGCCCCCCAGTGATTCAGCGCCCGGGGTATTGTGCCCCCCTCGTTACGCCCCTGGTGTGACACTTTGCAACAAAGTGCGCAGCTGTGAAATTTGCAGAGCCCTGAATGTCGAAACACTTCTCCTAATTGAGAGAACACCAACTACATTAGTTCGGCCGTGTATCCAGAATGTCCAACGAAAGACTGGTGAAGCAAGCCCTGCGGGCTAAACCCACGAGAAAGCGACCGAGGTGTCGTCCAAGGCCTATGTGGAGTAACTGCATCTCCGACCTTGCTTGGTCCCGTCTTGGTGTGGAGCAAGCAGAACCATCTGCAATTGCTGTTGACCGTGATGTATTCCAAGTTGTCCTGTGGATGTTGCCCCCGCAACTCTCCCTAGAGGAAAAGTGGGGATAGAAGTGAATGAAATGAATAACATTGATGTTAGTTTATTCACCGGTGTTTAAAAGTGTTCAGCTAGCGAGTGCACAAGTTCCTTGGACGGTTAGACTTGATTAATACGAGCGTAGAGACGGCTACAAATGATTTACCTATAATTCATGATACTTTTCGCAGGAAATAAGATGTAAAATTAAGTTCAGGTACCGCTACTGTTGCGTCAGAGTCATAATGCGGCCCGCGAGTTACCTT
>JGI24158J21664_10002311_pt1 | contig 22932 bp, 11 predicted proteins | sample Ectturendosymbi3_FD_21664 | JGI IMG/M metagenome (IMG submission 21664)
TGAACATCACTTCGTTTGCCTCGAAATCCTCGTATTGCAGCAAGGGTGCTTCTCAAAAGAGCAAACCTGAGCTTTGTCCTTATGTATGTTATGACAGATGCATTCAAGTATGTACTTTCCACGATGGGTGTAAGCAAGGAATCGATCAGCAAATTTTTAATAGGAAATCGATTTCATGTAAAATTACGCATCCTCAGTCCTTATTCAAATAGAATGTTTTTCAAACATTTCAAACCTTATTCAAATAGATCTTGAACGTTTAGACTAGTCTGAGTCTTTCCTTGTTGTGATAATCTATCCTTGGGGAAATGTCTTTGAGGATCACGCTACGACCTAAACGTTCATTTTCCATTTACCAAAAACATCTTTGACCTTGAACATTTTTTCTTTAAGCCTTCGTCTTGTGGAACTTTCTCCCTTTTCGAAATGAAATTTTCAGTCATCCACTTTATCTTCATGAGTTATATAAGTTATTATTATTTACCAAACACCAATATCTATCATCTGCTAAGAATCAAAACCATGACTGACGTATGTAGGTTACATGGTGCACTTAACTCACAGCCCCCTGAACATCACCAAATATCATTGTCTTTTTGTATACTGTATGTGTCTGTCTACGCAGTAACTGATTTATATCTCTTCTTTCAATGCAGCGTTTGCAGTAGTGGCTGTGTTGCACCTCTTTAACAATGTCCATGCCAAATGCGACTTTGGCGAACGCTTTGAACTTTTGAACCGAGCTGTTCTGCTACTTTTTTATATTTCATTTGGCTGAGACTTCAAGTTTATATTGCTATTTTTGGTGCTGCAGACACGACACGATTTTGGAATCCTGCAGTATACAACAGCTTTTGAGTGTAGGCCTACTTGTTGTGGGCTCTTGTGTTGTGTCCTTGATGAGCTAGTCGTGACATAAAAAAATTGCATTCACGCTCTCGCCCTGGTGCAAATTGTTAAATAAAAAAATAATTTATCAAGCTAAACGGTGAAATGTAAAGCTTAACAATGGAAACAATATTTGTATAGAATAGATCGAGCGCGAAACTCACAAATAAAGTTTATCCTTATGGCCATTGCCAGCCTCATGGACACAATAAATTACCATTCCTTTCTATGACTGATCTTGAATTTGAAAAAGTTCATTCCAATACAGAGGAAGTTTATTCAGAAATACTTCATTCAGTAAAACACTGAGTATCAGAGTACACGGTGTTGAACAAGTTTTTGCTACAATTTAGAAATTTGCAAAAGGCTAAGCCCCGCACAAGAAAACTCCACTCAATAAACGTGACTTACATTGTTCTGTCAGGGTTCACGAAGGAATTATTTCATTGCTCCGTGAGATTGAACGCGCAAAACATGTCATTTTTTGTGCTTCATGTTTCCTTAACAACAGCGTCATAAATTCCACTGCGTCTGATAACTAACATTTTGAATTAACAAATAAAAAATGCAAAATGCAAAAAAGATGCAAAGAAACAGCTCATTTGAAAACTTCTTGTATGTTATGCAAGTGCAACAAGAAGTTAAGTATGAATGCTTATTAGCCACAAAAGTGAAAAACTCTTCTGACTTGGGTTGTGCAAAAGTTGTTGCAGGCAATTGCAGTTAAATGAAATTAAGCACGATCAATTCTGGACTTGGATAAATTTGTTGATATGTGTTGCATTAGCGCATAATCGTAGAAGAACCATAACAATTTGCTCAAGAATCCTTATCAGACGATGACGGTGTCGAATGTTTTTATACCCAGTTTATTGTAATTCTCAAGAAACTGATGCTACTAATTTTGAAATCGTGCATGCCAAAAAGTAGCTGGTTGGAAAATGAACAGCGCTCGTGTAGCACATCAATGCACTTAATGTAGCGGAGATTTTACGGTTGATTAAGCAAGTGGTTCCCAGCCTGGTGTCCTGGCATCAACGGAGTTCTAGTCTCATCGTCTCATCTTGCATGATAACACTGTAGTTAACAACCTTCTGGTCAATTTCAGTTTTCGAATGTTGAATTTGAAGTCACATTTTATTCATCCAAGCAGGTTTTGAAAACAAGGCAGTCTCTTCAAAGACATTGTGTGGGAACTGGGATCCCGGAATAAAATATTAATTGCATCCGGGGTAAGCAAGTACAAGGTTGAGTCCCACTGCCCTAAAGTAACTAGAGTCGTTTAGAAAGCGGTACAACCTGGAAACTTTGAAATGCATAATTACTGTAGATTGATTTCGTAAAGTTTTGTTCGCGGAAACGAAAATGCCATTAACTAGAAACCCTTCGTTCACAATGTTTTTGATTCAAAAGTTATAAACTATGCTTCAGGTAGAGGCGTCATTGCCAGTGAACATGAAGTTTTGCGTTTTCATTAAATCAGCTGATAATGCAACACTCCTTGAAGATTTGAATAAACACAAATATAAAGTTGTTTCACAGCAATTTGTAACAAAGATTTGTTAAAGCGTCGGCAGCACTAACGAGTAAAAATTACTAACTTGTTTCCAAGTTTATTGGCTCTACGAGGAAACGTATGAATTAGAAGTGGAGAAAAATAAAATTCTGCGCACTTTTTCCTCCAACTGCTTATACGTAGTGACAAAGTCAACAGTAGAAAATTATGCTCCAAGCTTAGCCTCAAAGATATGTTTATGTGTAAAAATACAGCAGAACAAAGGACATAACTTCAGCACAAAATAACAGTGCAACTTTTTTCACAGTTTTTTTGTTGGCTACATTTCCATAATTTTTTTCCACAAATCTAGGTTGTCAGTTAAACCAAGCTTTCATAAGCATGCTTTATGCGTCCAAACACTAAAGTTTGAGGCACCACTGAAAAAAATTATGACAGATCTATTATATCAATGATGTGTTATTCGGATTGTTCTGTCGCATGAAAGAAGACAAAAGCAATAGTTCCTAATTCCTTTACTCTGATACCATATAAAATCATGAAAACTTAGATTCTGTCATCGCATTCAAATTTCTTATGTGTCTCTAACCATGTTACGTGGCGTGTTTGAGGGTAGCTTATGCAACTGCTTGCCTTTTTGAAATTTGTCAATGTTGTTTACAAACGTCTTGCATTTTTTCAACTCCGTGTCCTTCTAACGCTTCAACTATTGACACTGGCCCCGTACCATTTGGTTTTAATTGTCCTAGAAAGCAACATCACGTGGTTTCATTCCAGTTTGCGAATGCTGCTGACCGGATATCTAGCTATTCTTATCAAGGTTATTCAAACTGATCAGACATGCAGCAATAAGTTGATTGAACCTTGAAACCAGGAAAATAGCATTTGTTCAATTCTGAAAAGTTTTATAGTAAAGATGCGTTTCGCATCAACTTTTGCTTAGTTGCTGTGTTTGGTGCTCCTCTGCTATCTCCTGTTAAAATGATAAGCGTTTTTAAACTTTAATCCAGTCATTGTTTTTATAAACATACATATTGACAAACGAAGATGTAGGCCTAATTGTTTTTTCATATAAACAGTTCAAAATTATAACTTTCTGCTTTCATTAACAAAAGTATGCAGGTCAAAAATAAGTGAAATCACTGTTTTTGATCATTTGATAAGACTTTCTTAAAAGCCCAAGTATTTCCAAGCATCATCGCTTGGTCAACGGAAAGGAAAGCATATTGTTCGCTGCGTCGCAGTTGCAAGCTGATGGCCTCGAACCGAAATTAACGCTTTGGATTGCTTGACAGTTGTCATCACATGGAATTGTGTGACTCACCAAGCAACTGTGGAAAGTTCCGTAGGGGTAAAACCGACCGTCGGATTCACCAGGAGTCTTCAACCACACACTGGCGTCGTGTGCGGTCATAAACGTAGGCTGTGAAACGCACGTTCTCAAGTTCCGCTTCCACGCGCGTACAAGTTGCGCCGCCGCTGACGCACTTCTAAGCAAACCTGCAGCTTCTTGATTTTTGCCTGAAGAAGTAGCTTGCCGCGAGTTGTGAGTGTTGTCGTTCGCTCCTCTGCTGTACTGCTGACTGCCAGTGTTGGACCTGCTGTGATACTGGCTTGGATTGTTCGCAGCGGTTTGCTGAAATCTTCGCTGATTATTTTGTCCAGGAGCTCGCTGAACGGGATCTGAGCTGGAACTGTACTGATGAATCCACCGTTTTGACCGAGGCTGGCGAACGGTCCCTTTGCTTCCCCACGACCACGCGGGATATTGACCCTATCAAAATAAAGATTCGTTACCAACAGCGATTTTTAACTTATTTGTTTACCGCTCAAAGCACAGTCCCACTAACGACGTGGACCATCAGCAAAGCGATGCGCTTATATCACTTCATGACTTTAAGGAGTTGCTTGTTTATTTTTAATATCTCTTTTTTGATAAGAGAGAGAAAAGTTCAAATGAGTTTCTGCTTTGAGCATGCCCGATCATAATGAATCTGACTTAGAATCGATGTGACCATTTCATAAACAACGTGTTTAACGATTGCGTTAAGTTTTTTTTTAAGATTAGACTGCAAATAGTCGCAAAAAAACAAAATATGTGCATCATCCTTTTCAAGCTAAAGCAGTGAACAAATGTGAACGATTTGCAAAAATAATTTGACAAAAGTATATCGTATGGTAAATTGTCAGCAGCTTTTACGTCAATCAACTGAAACGCTATTTGCTGCGGCACTTTTTATATTTATGAGATGTCGCACTAATGAAAGGGCGTCTAATATTAATCACAGCAATCCGGTACCCGCGATAACGCTTGTACGCCATTGTTTGTCTGGTGGCGCACGTGCCTAAGATATTTTTGCGAAGCCATAATGACGACCACATTTACTGAAAAAAATACAGTGTTACTGGGTCCGTTCGAGGTTTTACAGGCGGTTTTGTTAAAGAAACACTCAGCAATGCAGAGTGCCTGAGACAACGCGTTGTTTGCGGAAAAAGTTTAATCAGCGTTAAATCATAAAATATTTGATAACTCCCCGAGCGCCAAAGTTGTNGCCAAATGGTAAATGCAAAAAATCGCTGATTTACAAGGCCTGAAAAGTCATCTTAAGATTTCTGTGACGCACATTCACCAATTCATCCAAATTTTTTTGCAGCGTCAGCTCACGAAACACCATTTAGGCTTATTCGTGACTTGCTTGATGTTGCTTGCTGACCTAAACAAAGCACTAATCTGTGTGTACGATCTACAAACTATTTTGGCTTAACAAATTTCCAGTAAAAATGTTGTCTACTCATAGTTATATCAAGTGCTAGCAAGTAAAATTTCATCTGATGCTGATTTTCAGTCTTATCTGTTATTTCATGGATAAGACGGATGTACGTAGGCTCATTTAGCCAATCTGTGGCCAGTGCGTCCATTTTTATGTGTTTCTTGTTATATCTACATTGTTTCACTATTCAAGCACGACGAACCGCAATTTTCCACTTAGAGAAAACTTAACCAAAGCCCACATGACGACATAGTAGTCTCCAAATAAAACACGTAACATAACGTAAGCAAGTTTTCACTTTCTGGATAAGTGTGAAGATTGATTGATTAATGTTTCATCAGTCAATGAAGATAAATGTTATCACCAACTTGACGCATAAATTAATATCCAAACAGGATCCTTCCCCATTTGGAATAATTTTTGCTACTTTTTGTGCTGTTCGTTGACGTGTTTTGACCTTTTTACCACCAGCATGTTGGCAATGTTGTGAACATTGTTAACATCCGTCACAGGTCCATGCTAGAGTTTAGTTGCCAACGCTACGAATGCCGTCTTGCTTGTGCATTATACCAACATTCTGAATTACACGGCGTGTTGTTTCAAGCATTAGTGGATCTGTTGCCTTGTTCAATGATAATAATCGGCGTCAGTTAGATTTGAAGCTCGTGTTATGATTTGTTCACTTTAGTCTTGAGTTCGTTTGCTTTCTTTGCTCTTGTTTTAGTCTTTCAACGTTTCACTCGTAAGCACGGCTTGCAGATTTAAGGACTGACGATGCCTAGTGTTACGTGAAATCGATGTCCTATTAAAAATTTGCCGATGGATTCCTGGCTTACCTCTATGTGGCGAGTGGTACTTGAACGACGTAAGCAAGTCACGAAAATCAGAATCAAAATGGTAAGTGGCTTTTAGTTACAGTGTAATTGGACCTATGTTGAAATCTTTCCCCGATATTTTAACCCGACCTCCTGCTTAACTTAAAGTCACTCAGGTAAGTATGTGATTATTCATAAATAACGCTAGATTGTCAAACCGGTAGAAAGCGGTGCGTTGTGCTATGTTATTATTCCAACCAAACAAATGTCATCTGCTCATTGATGTTTGCCTGCATTCCTTGCCTTCAAGCAGAAAATAAGCGGATTAAGAATGTCGACGCATCGGCTGTTGCTTGATTTTAAGCGCTGCAGGCTCTAAATGCTGCGTACATTCTCGGTCGAGGGCGAACCACGCAGTAACATATTTAGATAACAACCTGAATGATGCCGAAAAAAATACTTATGGCAAAAGAGCCTTTTANAACAGGGTGGTCATAACGAATTCACACAAGACCTGATAAGCCGCATAACAAAATTCAAACGATATTTCTGGAGCGCTAAAATGTTTCTGTTGCGATGTTCCTTGGAAACTGAGCATTGTTTTTGGAAATGCACAAAGACCTGTCGTTGTATAGTATCTTTTTGAAAAGCCTCGCCTGATATATTTTTCTCTTCTGCTATTGTGCTTGCAACTTTGCCGTTTATTTCACGACATGAGAAGAAGGTGTAACACGTAAGCAAAATNTTTTGTAAAACGTTTTTCTCAAGAAACGAGGAAGAAAACAAAGTAGTAAAAACGTCTTTTCCGTCTGTACAATAGACATAACGACAACCGATTTTCAAACGATTTTTCAAGTTTGGTCTTTTCTTTAACTTTTTTAAAATGTAACGCCTGTACTGGAATGTTGGCATTTTTATTGTTTTTNCGTGAGATTTTCACCCAGACTATCGTGCAGACTGTATGCTATTAATTTTACACNTTTGTAAATGATGGTCGTGNTACAGGCCTGCGCGCTATTGAATCTTTCCAAAACATGTTGATATGTTTTCAACACTTTTTCAACGGCAAGTTCTTCGTTTGCAAATTTTTATTGTTGAACAGACATTTCTGGTGGCAACACGGGCAATGTTTCTTTTTCTGTGTCTTGCAACTGTTTTATGTTTAAACAAAAAATTCTAGAGTCATTTTTTGAAAAAAGGAAAACGCTTTCTTTAAAGTTTATTCTTTCTATGCCATGACCAGATCCTTTAGAATTTGAACACACCAATGATAGAAACTGGTTGCAACCCAGAAATTACGCGCGCAAATATACGGAACATACAGCGAGTTTTCATGCATGATTTCAATGTAAATAGTCAAACATATCTCCCCGAAGTCCGAAAATTGAAACGTGGTTGTTCAATCTGAAACTCCAGAGAAGACCAAGAAAGTGTCTAGGGTCACTCCGTTGAACAACTAAGTTTTGCAATGTCCCAGAATCCACGTTTATTGGACGCTATGAAAGTTTAACAATTTGCGTCAATAGAATAAACCCGAAGTCATATTTTATAGCCTAGTTATTTAGAAATCACATCATTCTAATTGTCAAGAAAATGTCTAACTCCAATACTTTAAACCAACTTCTTTGTTTCAACGCCTCTGCCAGTGGTTATTTTTGCTGCAACGATGTGACTTGTGTCAGGTGAGGAGAAATCAACCTTTGGTTGCACCATTTGTAAATTAACAAATGAAAATCTTGGTTGTTTTAATCTGTTACAAAAACAACAACTTCTGGACCGCAAGCTTCTTATCTATACCAAAACTTCTTTGTAGGGTTCTGTATTTGTATTAGCCAGAAGAGTCACCAACCTGACTGATATTGCATGAAAATATTGGGAAAATGGGCATTAGTGAGTTGCGGTTTCTTGGTCAAATGCACGTATATGGTACTTGACGTCTGTTTATAGCAACGAATGAGAATATAACTACGATATGAATGGAGATTATTATTTAAAATTCTGCTTCGAATTCTGTGATGTTGAATGTTAAATTCAAATACAATTATTGTGAAAGTAGCTCACAGGCTTCTAACCAGAAGGGTTTAATAATTTAGAATGAAAAGAAAAAAAGCAGTTTGTTGTTTAGACATTTGATAACCTTCTGATTCACAAAGGGTCGTTTATTAAAAAAGGTATGACAAAATAAAGATATCTAACAAACTGTATTTTGTCTTTCAGAAAAAAGTGAGTCGAGAAAATTACAGTCATTCTTAAAACTTTCGAGAAGCCATTCATTCCAGTGCAAGACTTTGTTGCTTTATTGCCTGAATCCTTAACAAAACTTTAATTTGGGTTTATTTTAACTTAAAAATCATTAGTGATCAAATTTTGCTGAAAATGAACCCTGTCTAAGTAGCTATACGTCGTATCAAAATCTGGAAAAAACTGCCACATCTGTTACATCCGGAAATGCAACGGTCCAAAAATCAAAAGGGGCTATTACAAGGCCTACTGCCAGGGACGCCGGAGAACGGGAGCATGATGGGGGCATTGCCCCATGCTCTTTCGAAAGGGGGGTAACGGAGAAGGACATGCCTTTTCATAACATTATCATAGGCAATTATATATGGTTTATCAAGATCGAATTAAAACAAATGCATTGCAGCTATTCACGTACCAAGAAAATTCAGAATGTTTTTTTTATGAGTTATGTTATTATTTTTGAAGGTCAACATTAGACACATGTATACTGGTAACGATTTTGTGTGTTTTTACAAGTTTCCATTGCCTTTAAACTCTTTTCATGTCCCCTGCCTCACCACTGCTCCGGTGTCCCTGCCTACAGCCCTTATTACCCGGCAAGGATAATCCCTTATTGTTACAAAATGTATCCCTTACCATAAATTAAGTTCACAAGATTTTGAAAACGTGTGTGTTTTCTGGTTTAACTTAGGTGTATTTGAAATTCCATAGGCAAAAAATTCAATACTGGATGCTCTTCATCGCAACTTTGTTATTTGCAATGATTAGAATGAATTGTGTACATTGGGCAAACGCTTCTTATTCATACATAAAAGCATAAGCGTACGGCATGGGGATGCAGGGGATGCGGTCGCATCCCCAACGCTGAAAAATTGGCCATTATTTGGGAAAAAAATTTCAAAATTTGGGCAAAGTATACAGCTATATTCACATATAAGTGAGGTAGTGTCTGTTTTCCAAACTCAGGCAAAATACTAACCAAATCAATGGCAAAATAATAGCCAAAACGGCAAAATAGTNTGAGACTATTTTGCCATTCNTTTTTGCCCCTGATGGCAAAATNGACACTGCCCTTGAGNGAACTGGAATCATGTGGTAATTCCAACAGCCTTCATCGATTTGGGCCAACTGAAAACNTTCAATAACGTTTTGGGTAAAATTAGAAACATTTGAGTAAAATAGGAGCATTTGGGTAAGGTACAACAGCTTCAATTTGGGTAAATAAGAAAAGCTTCAATCAAACTTGAGTGAAAACAAACATATTTAGATAAACTGGAACTACGTAACTGCAGCTGCAATATTAACTACGTAACTGCAGCTGTAATATGTTACGTGGTGGTAATGTAAGTGTGATTTTATACTGTGTAGGTTTTCATATTTTTCGTTTGTTTCATGCAATGAATTGCATATGTTGCATCCTGCCAAATTTTATTGTTTCAATTTAATGCTGTGAAGTGAAGTTTTCATGAACAGTAGAAACTGTACTATTTATTGAACTGCATAATTCACTTATGCTAATGCAGTGAAGCACTGCCATTTGTATGAAACCTTCTTGATGAGGTTATAAGTCATTTGTCATTTGAAATGTGCATTTGTACACATTTCTTAGTAGTTAATCATATAGGCTGCAGTATTTGCGTGTATCACTCCCATATTGCTATTTTTTCTTAGCATGTTGTGTTCAATGCACATTTAACTGTCTAAACTGGAGTGGATTTTTGGTTTTCATAATGTGACTTTAGAAGCTGTAAATGTTTAAGTAAGTTTTAGTATTTTAGTCTTGACATTGAGGCTTGCTGTTCGTTATTTGGGAAAAAACAAGATCAAATTTGGGTAAAAATTTTTTGCATCCCCAAAAATATGCACTTCCGTACACCTATGCATAAAAGTAAGTGCATTAAAAAACTTTTGACAAAATGGGGTAGTCGAAGTCGTTCCGAAATTACAAATGCAGTGCTGTCAGCATTTTGCACACGCAGATAATCACAACATTATCCTGAACAATGACCATTTTTGTTCGGAGCTCTTGAAATCAGTTATGACCAAGCTAGCGCCCCAGAAAATTCACTCTTGATCCAGTTCATTACAACACTGCTGCAATGTACCTTTTTCATATGCGGAGGGTCAAAGAGGCATCGTTCAATGTTTGAAATTGATTGTCTTGAAAACGATCCGCCATTGCGACTCGTGTCCACGACGTAGTGCAAACCGGTACGGCAATGCAGATGTCTTGCCATAGCTTCGTTGTAAGTGCGGTTGACAAAGTGAAACGTATTGATTGAGAAACCTGAAACATTGAAAACATTTTACAAAACGTAAACATGCTCGGATACTTTCAAGTCTTTCCAAGCCGAATTGAAAACAGCAGCGCAAAAACCAATGGTTTGAATGGAGCCATGCTGAACTGACTATCGTTACAAAAACAGTGTTTCCATTTGTAACTCAGCAGCATGAATAAAGCGCGAAGCGATACACCAACAAAAAGCACCAAAGCTGGCATACACTAAGAAGAGGCAACAATAACCGCTATAAGGGTTGGCGAGCAGTTGCTGCCTTCTGCGGCATTCGCTACTCTTCGTGAGGGTTTTGGTTTAACGTTCCGCGTTTTATTCATTGAACTTACGCAGGATAAAAACAGTTGTTGACGAAACGTCCAGCCAGCATGCTTTTAATGAAATCATTTGTATTTTGCACTGTTGTTGATGATAAGCACATTCTTGGCGAGATCCCAGTGTGTTCATTAAAGTCATTGAAATGCTTTTTGAGAGACAAAACAGAGAAATGTCGCGTGCAATGGAGCAATTTACTGCAGCAATAACAGCACTTCAGTATGGTGGCAGCTTGTGGCTGAAAGAAACTGCGCTACAAAATTGAACTGAAAGCTCCATTAGACGTAACTGTTTACAACGAAAACGATGATTATAAATAAAACGATGATAGCAGAAAGGTTGAAAAAAAACAATTCGCTTGCTGGATCCGAATCATGAGTTTTGTCGAAAAAATATACAATATTTTTGCAAAAATGTGAAGTTGGCTGTTAACTTTTAATCCAAATCTAAAATCAAAATTTGCTATATGTTTTTAAGAAAAAGCTTGTTAGTATGCTTCGTGCTTTCTCTGCCTAGAAACGCGTATATGTGAACTCGTGACACGGAAGCTATAGAGCGGATGTGGACAGATGGGTTGCCGTCTCCTGAAAATGCCATAATCAGCTTGCATCCTTAATGGAACACGGTAAGGTTGCTTGCGTTGTAGGCAGATCAACATACAGTTACGATCTCCCGCCTTGCAATTAAGACGTTCAGGTATTCACGACAGTACAACGCTGCGTGGCATCCGGAGGGCAGTAATGATTTAGCTAGTGAAAACCAGTTTACAACTGCCTATTACGTGACACGTTGAAACACGTTAGTCTGGGCCATGACCTACTACTTAACCGACTTTGCGCAAAACACTGTAGCCAGTAGAACAGGTTCCCGTGTTCCTACATGAAGGTAACTTGTGATCAGATAAGTAAATCTAACTGTCAAAATAAAGTTTTTTTAATCGCACTTTCTGAAACATGTTTAGCAGTGAATTGGGACTCAGCGTTTAACTTTTGCATTAGAACACCACTTTTTTGAGAATTGCAAAACTAGCATTTCATGTTTTGCGTAACATTTTTGCACTCCCCCTTGCTCATAGGATTAACAAAAAACTCGTCGTACCATTGAAATAAATTAGTGTGCAATGAAGCAGCGTCACTAAATTTCGATGTACTTATTTGTTGCAGAATATCCAGACACCAGGTGCACATAAATTACAAGCTATTGTCTCCTGAATTTCACAAAATAGTTGGAAATAAACAGTAATCTTAGTAATGTATGAAAAAACATGAGAGTTAATTGTGTTGCTGGCGTTGGAAAGATTTGAGGATTTGTCTCCTCGGAAGGTCATTTGCCCAGTCAACGTGTGATAAAAATGAACACTTTTAGAGTAAACATCAAGTCCACTAGGCTCGTGTAAACGTGCCCAAACATGCCTAAAGTCAAAAAATATTTTTTGCCAACTGGATCAAGCAAGTTCATACATTAGTCAGTTGTGGTACGTATTATTAGCTGCATGCTCTGTACTTTTCTAAAAGAGCTTATGACTTCCTTTATTTACAATTTTCTCTTTGCAGCATGAAAGTTGCTTTAACCTTATTTGAGAAGATCAATCCATGCAATTTTCTTACCTCGTAGACCTGAAAGGCGAAGAAGAGTTTTTGCCATTTGATCAGTGTTTGCTTTCTCGCTTAAATAAACAGCATTCCCGGCATCCACGTATATCCACGATTTTTTTAGTCGACTGCAAGAGAACCAAAAGTGCGATACAGCTGGTTGGTTAAAACTTGAAAAAATAAAATTTGTTGAATTTACCAGGCTTGGCCATGGGAATCCCATAGCATTTGTTCTAAGGGATGGGACAGTGGACTTAAAATTTGTCCCAGATCGTATCGTTAACAATTTTACGTCATATGGCAGGTATTTTCTCAGGTTGAATACCATTATTTTATCCTTACAACACAGTACTTCACTTAGAGGTTCAGTGTGGTATCGAAGTGTTGCGAAGCCTCCGAAAATAAGATTGTTGGGCCCTGTTTTAGGTGACAACTAAGAAAAGGACCGCCCAATTTCTATTGGCACTCCTAATGAGAAGTTTTGGTGTTGTGCTAGCCGCNGTTCTGTAGAGGCTTGACCNTCATACGCATAACACAATATAATTCGTATAACTAGTTTCGCGGGAATTCCATGTATTGGGATGGAACACACGAGAAAAGTGTGCTNTGCAAAAGCCTACAAATTACGTACTGCCAGTTTTACGTCCTTTTTCTTACAAATAATTAGTATTGCTCGCACCTCAGTAGAAATGGTTGGGTTGCCAGAACCAAAAAACGAAGTAAGCGTTTTTAAAGGAAATGATACACGCAATGTTTTGAACTTAGTCAGTAAAAACTTTGGAAAAGTTGTTGTATGAGTTCTTTTCACTCGTGCATAACCAGACCGTATTTAAGGATTAACTCCGACAACGGGACAACAGCATTATCAAAGTCTGATACCACAGTAATCCTCCTCAAACCTTTTCATCACATGAAAATTTCTTGAAGGTTCAAAGCACAACCTCTAAATTTCGTGCATCTGTGACGTTATAATTACATACAGATGCTGACCAACTTAATTTTTGGATTAAGTAACTCCCAACCGATGAGAAACCATACACGTTAGCATCGAAAGCATGGAATCAAACAAAGTTAAGTAAGAAAATAGCACCAAAAAGAATGTGGACGTTAAATCTTACTTACGTTATGACTCGTTGAGCTCGCTTTATGAACTCATCCTCGTACTGCGAGTTTAACCATCGATACTGTTGGTTTGTGAAATCGTATGTGAACATCAACAGATCTGGCTCCAGAATAACCAAAGATGGTATTTTAGCAAGTCTTGAGATGAAAAAGTTCAACTTTTTGTCGTAATCAGGCCATGTTTCGATATTAGAAGGTGGTTTGTAGAAATCCCAGTTTTTTAGGCCGTGGTGAATCTGTAATCCTTTGCTCGGGCGCATTTTTATTACGATGACAGGAACCTTTCCTTCGCAAGCTTGCAATTCAATGTTTTTCAAGGCCACATTGTCTTTTTGGGAATTACCGGTGAGCCAGTAAGCGTTGCGGACGACTTTGAATCCACTACGTCTTGTCAGGGTCTCTCTCACTGCCAGCTTGTTTTGCCCGAGCTTAGCCGCAAACATTATACTCGATCTTCTATCTGAGTGAAGCTTTCTGCATTCCTCTGCAGACCGCACGCTTCCGGGGTACTGGGGCAGGTCCAATCCCCTGCTGCTCGGAGCGTTGATCTCATCGAAAGTTCCGTCTGATTTGCTAAGATCTACGTTCATCCGCCACAGCACAATGGCAACCCCTCCACCAAGAACCAATATCAGTATCACGAAAAGCAACACGAAACGGAATTTAGACATAGCCATGTTTTGTCAATGTTTCATAACCTCATGCTGATGGAAATGTTGCAAATAAGATAATTAATAGTAGGGCAGGTGTAAAGTCTATCTCACAAAACGCAAATAATGCAGCTGGCTAAATAGAAGCAAGCCTATGGTAATCAGCAATTTTCCTGCAGAAAAATATTTTCTACAAATTTTTAATCAGTTGACCATGCTTTGTTTCTGTGTAAATTAATTTCTTGTGCAGGGTTTTTTAAGGCGTTTTATGAGTTCAAACGATCCTATAAATTTCCTGTGTCTTATAAATTTTCCTCCTTTAATCGACGTTTCCAAAGTAAGTACTCATTATCATTGATGCACTGTAGGGTATAAGGGCCGAACGCTGAATGTATTTGGGATCTTGAGCAAGACAACTTTCCATGTTTGATTTAGGTCAACTCCTTGCGCTGCTAACTTACACAGAGTCCTAACGAAGTGCTACTCCACGATTTGAGCGCGAACTTTTGTAAAAAACAACTGCGATGAATTTCTGATCTTTCATTCATTCATTTTCATCCCCTTTTTCCTCTGGGGAGCGCTGCGGAGAGAGCAACCCTAGGAGGTCTTGAAATACTGGCTCCGCACCAAAACGGGACCAAGCAAGGTCGGAGACGTAATCACACCACTTAGTCGGCCTCCGGGCCGCTTTCCGATGGCTGTAGTCAGCAGGACTTGCCTCGCCAATCTTTCCTGAAGTATTCTAGTCACATATCCGACCAACCATGGGCAAGATTTCTCCATTCAGAGAATTGGCACGACATTCAGGGCTTCACGAGTTTCACAGATGCGCACCTTGTGGCGAAGTGCCATATTGTGAACTCGTTCCAAAAACCCCATCTCTGCCACACGTATTTGAGATAGTACTCTTTCAGTCATTACCAAAGATTCATGACCATGTGAGGATCGGAACAAAGACCGATTTAAAAACTGGTAGCTTTGCGGTGTTTAAAAGCTTCCGTTTTGTGACCACGGAACGATAAAGCTCAAGCAGATCTCTGCGTTTGCTTTACCAATCCGTACATTAATCTCCTTTTCCTGTCTTACGTCACTCATGAATACCTTCCCAATGTACTTGAAATTCTCGGCCTGCTCCAGTGTACTGCCGCTTACTTGCAGCGTAGACTGCGTTGGGTTTCTGGAGAGACATAATACCGTAGTCATTTTAGCTCTAACTTTTATTGTTGTTTGATCGCACGCAACTGAAACCGGATCAAATGCATGTTGAAAACCCTGTTCACAGGATTCAAGATGCACTATCGGCCCACAAAGAGCAAATGGTTGATTTTGAAGATTCCGGTAGTAACACTCTCGTTGACTCGTCTCATAACTATCTGTCCAGTTCATGTAGTCAATGGGGAGTGGTAACAGTACGCGCTCTTGCCAATGTCCAACACAAACGGTGAATGATTTTGATTTAATTCCACCGACGCGGACACAAACTTCTGAGCAGTAGTACAATGATTTGATAGCCAATAACGGGCGGCCTTCAAAACCGTACTTTGCAGCACTCTCCAAAGATCTTCTCGACGGAACTGGTCGTATGCTTTCTCGAGGCCGACAAAACATTGAGTGACATGATTTCTCGAAAATTTGTTGGAGAGGGAAAATGTGTTCGGTAGTGCTGCAGCCAGGACGAAAATCGCACTGGATACTTTCCTGACCTTTGGTTCAATATTTTGCTGCATTTTTATTGAAGGCACTTGTCATACACTTTTCAAGGAATAATAAGGATAAAAATTCCTCGATAGTTAGACCATTCCCTACAGTCTCCCTCCTTTTGTATGGAGACGATCACCTCAGTTTGCTAATCTTTCGGTGCCTACCCGAACGCCAGGTTATTTGACAGAATGAGAAAATTTATGTTCTTCGTGAGCGCAAATTGATAGCTTAGCATGATTTTTGATTTATATTCGGCATCTGCAAAAATGTTTTCCACTTCCTAATCTTGTCGTTTAACGACAGGAAGATGCTGATTAGTTTTTGCTTGACAACAGCAAATTTACGACTGCAAACCACGAAACGGCGTCTCCAAACCACACATGGTGGATCGATCCAGCAAACAAACGAATGAGTTTAGAACTTTCCATAACTTAGCCATAATTTGCGTTGGGCGAGGAAACATTTGTTGGTCGTCGTCGTGCGTATGACAAAACTGCAAGATCAGTTTCCTCTAGCCAGGCGCACAAAGCCTTGGCGGTGAAGCAAGATCTACATTCACTTGCAGGCATCCGGAACGATGCTCATCGTCCAGTTATGATATGTTCCGCAGTTTGAGCTTCTCCGGAACCGCATGGACACATTGCTGGTAGAAAAAACTTTCAGTCGCGCTGACCATTCGCATTTAAATTCTTGTGACAAGAAAGCTTCAGCCAAAATGTTGAAAATAAGAAAAACTGGCACACGCAAATGGTTGCAATTTTTCTCAGGCAACAGAAAACTAAAATTTTCATTCATACAATTATTAAGGTATCTAACAAAAATTTTTGATTTATTCAAAATTTGTTTTGTAAACAGCAGTTGGTCGTATGTGAAGAAAAACATACTGGAATTGGTTTTGATGCGAAAGATTACAGCTTCACTGCAAAATTTCTCAGTGCTTCATCATAACTCTTGATAGCTTAAGCTAAAGTCATCCAGCAAAAAAGAAGTATTTGACGTGTTTTCCTGCCTCTCATTTCATTGCTCACTATATTTTTAGCCTCTGAGATTATAAAAGCACGCAGCCTGGAAACTTTGAAGTGCGCTGGCACTCTGACCAAGCTAGCTGCAAGTGAGGAAGAATTACATTTAAAAATATACGCACCACTGATTTCTGATATATGCGGCATTTGCCAAGGATGCACACCCCTGAAACCGTAAAAGCGTCTGCGGCTCTGCGCTGATCGTTTGCCTAAAAAAAAGAAAAAAGATCTTTTTACGCAAGAGCAATTTGAGAGATTTGAATCAATTCCTTAAAAATTCGACTTGGCTCAAGGCGATATATGAATCGGGCAACCAAAAACCATTGATGCAACACTAGTATTTTCAAATGTTGATTGTATGTTGGCAAAGAAAATTTACTGGGGAAAAATATACTGGTGAAGTCATAAAACAATTTACCTTAATATGTCATCAACCGAACTTCAAACATAAGCCAATAAAGAGAACCGGTTTTTGGTTGTTTTGATGAAACTGCCTAATTTAATGTAAATGGCAAAGTAAGCTCATGTCTTCATGTAAATGCATGGCAACCCACCAATTCGAAACTTTTGGGAATTTAAATTTTAGTTGGAATTAATTTTAAATCATCCAAACACTCATTATAAAATTATCTTCATATTTATGATGAAATGTCTGTTGGTGGACTAATTCAATAAAAATGAGTAACAGGAGCTTTCACAGTGACTGTTAAAGTGTATGCTTCAAAACCGTGAGCAGTTTATACTTCTTATTTTGAACTTTTTCACTTGTTTCAGTCGATTTTTAACTTTTGCAGATCTCTGAAAAAGATTCTTTAGTAAAACTCGTGCTCAGTGTTTATTACAAATTATACTGAATTGAGAAAAGTTTATTAGTTTACAGCAGGGGTCACCAACGTGGTGCCCGCGGGCACCAGGTCGCCCGCAAGGACCAAGTAGGTCGCCCGCGGACCTGTTCTAAATAGAACATTAGCACGATCAATGTCTTCACATAATGAATATCAATACTAAAATAATTGAAGGTAAATTGAGCAAAATTTTTATTTCAGAAGTGTGTATCAAACTAGTAGCCCTTCGAGAGTGTTAATCGGTACACAAGAAGTAGCTCGCAGTTTCAAAAAGGTTGGTGACCCCTGGTTTACAGTATATTCACTTTGCAACAGCATTTTAACTTTCTTCAAGTTTCATTAGAAATCAGAGAGAAGTAAACCACCTGAGATATTGTCTGTTTCAAAAACGATTTCTTTGAAATTTCAAGATTTTCTAGGTTATCTTACTGTGACCAGTTTTGACTAGTAATTTTATAGCAAGCAACAACTGCAAACCTATTGGTGTACAAAACAGTCACACACACCTTATCTGACAAAACCTGAATGCATTTAACGATCGTTTGCAAGATGAGCACTTTGCTTCCAAAGTCAACCATCGTTGGTGAAGCTTTTCATAACAGTGACTCATAAATGTCGATCTGTTAAAGCAGTGCCGCTTGAAACAGAANTTAGGAGGGTGTAGTGGGCACTTTTCCCAACTTTTCAATTTGTTTAATGTTTCGGGTAAGTTCTCGAAACAAAGTGAAACTTGGAAGTCGGGTGAAGCCTTAGGAGAAACAAATAAGTAAAAACCAGTGGAATAAATAAAAATATGCAGGGCGTTTTTCAAAAGCAATCACGGTTTTCAAACGGCTGTTTTGACGCTTCGAAAGGTTATGGTCTGATTTAAATCATTGTTTTTCTGTACCTGTAAAACGGTAAACTCAATGCTGCAATTTTTTTAACTGAATTTGTTATTTTAAAATCACGCAAAAATTTGCTTTTTCTGATGGTATCTGCCACAGGTAGGCTACATACAGCTATCAAGAAAACACGATTACTTTTTAAACTTGTTGACAAGCAAAATAAAAAATTCGGCAAATGCTTGACTTCTGAATTAGCTTAATATGCTCATCTCCTGAAATATAGCTGATCGCCTATTGCTTTTCGCTTGATACGTTTCGCTACATACTTTTGTCAGTTGTTCTATGNCAAAAACAAAACAATCGCTGCTGCATGCTTATTTCGAAGAAAGTGTTTCTTGTTAAACTGGTTATGCTAAAAGTGTCGTGCGATGGTGATAAACCACTTGCAATTATGTACTCCGCTCGATAATTGATCTCATGCTTTTCACACACTAAACACTTCCGTGTGAAATTTCGTTTGTCTTGCGAAGTAATTTAAATTGCAAATATATTTTACTGCTAAAGCTCAAGTCCTTTTGAAATTAATCCACAAGAATGCCATTTCCACACCATTTCATTGTAACGACGCTCTTCGTGCATCTTTGTTTATAACAGTGTGCGTTAACCTTTTTTAGTAAACAGCAGATTGGTAGAATCTGAGTGTGGTGTGTCTCTGACTGCTTTTCCACACGAAATTGAAAATCGGAGTATGCAAAGACAATAAATAAAACACTTGTTGACCATAATGGTGCATTGACCTGCTGCTTCAACGAAAGAGAGGTTACAAGTGTACAAGCGTACAAACTGGACAAGTGTAACAAGCTAAAGCTTACGGCTTTAAAATTGATGGGGTCCCAAAAAGTTCATGTTTATCCTTTTATCACCAAAGAGGACTATACTGTGAGAATGTCGGTTGAGTTAATCAATGTCGCAACGCCAAAATCTCAAAGAAATGCAAACAAATTAATTCAGGATGCTTTCCAGGAAAATTCTAAAAACTGTTACAGGATCCTTGCACGTCGCTTAAAAAATAAAATATTAAAGGACACAGCAAGAAAATGACGGAATGCACCTGGTCCCGTTGCCTTAGATAAACTCTCTTCTAAAAAGAAATTCAGGATAAAATCCTTGATGTCTGGATGGACTAAAATCCAAGTGAAGAAAAAGAGATATACTTTGTACACTAAGGCAGCAAAACTTGTTTTCTTTCTTTTTTATGGGATGTTGTCTAAGCAATAAATTCAGGAAGCTTGAACCACGCAAAACGCATGTCAAGAAGATATTGACCCAAATTTTTGATGAATTTTTCCAGCAGACGCCTGGCAGATATTAGTTGTGTGGGGTCACATTAATCGAGAGACAATCAAAATCGGCATTGTCATTTACGAATGGGGAAGCACAAACTGCAGTTGAGAATCGGCACTACTTTCCAACACTGGTAAGGACCTTATTTTGAACTTTTATGTGCAAAAACGATATAGAGGGGCAGTCCTTGCTTGCACGATTCTTTCTCAAAATTACTGCAAGAAAAAGAATTAGGTGGCTTAATAATAACAAGGCAATCTTGTTCTACGAGTTCATTCTCCATCATCACTGCAATCTTGTTTCTGTTTCTCGGCTTCATTGTAATTAGCTTTTCATTAAAATATTTTTTCAAGACTCAAAAGAATTTCACATTTGAAAGTTTAGGTTTTGCTACAAGCTTTTGAGAAATCACCCGTCTGGGCTCTACTTTCTACACTTTACGATGATTCAAACTTGCACATATCTGTATTCAAGTAACTAATCTCCAAGGCGACTGAGTTGAATCCATTCGCAATTTATTTTTTAACAGGAAATCGATTTTACGTAACCCTAAACATCTTCAATCCTGAAATCTTACTCAATCCAGTCGCCATGGATGATACTATAGTGAAACGAATTAAAAAGGAATTAAAGCCCAAGGTGTCGCAGAAGAGGTTGTCTTCACTAAACATTCTTTGCATTTAATGTGACAAACTTGCACAAACAAATTTTGATGCATCTGGAAGATACAAAAAGGTCAGAAATCAACTTTCAAACTTAGTATATTCCATGATTATAACTTCTTCATAAATATAAATCTTTGCTTCCCAGGATAAACAATTGTCTTTTATTCTTTTTTTACAATTTTCAATAAAAGTTGCTCTCTTTGATTTTTTTTATCTAACATTCTTCTTTTTCCTTTGAGAAGAGGGGATTTGGACGGCCTCACAAGTAGAACAGCTTGAGGCATAAGCGTACAGCATGGGGATGCAGGCGATGCGGTCGCATCCCCAACGCTGGAAAATTGGCCATTATTTGGGCAAAAATGTTGAACATTTGGGCAAATTATATAGCTACATTTGCATTTAACTGAGGCAGTGTTGTCACAATTCATGTTCGTGGGTAACAAAGATGTAGCACCCAACATACGTTTGGGCAACAAAAAGAATTACCCCAAAAACTCTGAAGTTACCCTAATTGGTGTTCTTGCAAATGGGATAAAAACATTTTTGGTTTCGGGTAAGTTCCTTGCAATGCATCATCTGGTTTGGGCAAAGGTAAAAGTTGCCTTGATTCTGGGGTATTTTTCCAAATGAATTACCCCGATTCTTAAAAAAATAACCCACTTTTTTACAGTGCATCAATGGCAAAAGCTTTGTTGAGACTATTTTGCCATTTTTTTGCCTCTAATGGCAAAATAGACACTGCTTGATGGCAAGATAGTCACTTCCTTAAGTGAACTAGAAACATTTGGGAATTCCAACAGCCTTCATCAAATTTGGGTTAATTGGAAACGTCATTCAGGTTTTCGGTAAAATAAAAAAAAATTGGGTAAAGTAGGAGCATTTGGGCATGGTCCAATAGCTTCAATTAAATCTGAGCAAATGAGAAAAGTTTTATACAAATTACGAAGGAATTAAAAACATTTAGGCTGCATCAATTGGAAATAACTGGGTAAAGTCCATCAGCCAAATCAAATTTGCAATTTGTAACAGCTCCATTCAATTGTGCGTAACTTCAAACAGTCATATTCAAAGTTGGGCTATATAGAAAGCTTCATTGAATTACATTTGTAAACATCTAAGTGAACTATAACCAAATTTAGATAAAATTAGAATCATTTGGGTAAAGTTCAACAAACTCAATCAAATTTGGGTAATTGAAACAGTTCCATTCAAACTTGGGTACTATTGGAAAGATCTGGGTAAAGTAGAAGAGGTTAATTCAGATTTGCATGGTATAAACATTTAGGTAAATTGCAACAGCCCAAATCAAATTTGGGCTAATTGAAACAACCTCATTCAAATTTGGGTAGACTTCGAAATATTTTAAAATTAGGAACAGGCAATGGTAGCTCACCATTCTAACTAACCCTAACTTTTGTAAACATCAAATTGGTGATGCTGGTGAGTGCTTTGCAGCTATAACAACAAAAATGAAGCTGTAAAAGATGTACGTTGATACTGTGAAGTTGTCATGTTTCAGGTTTGTTTCATGCTGTGAAGTTTTCAAGGCTCTATCTGTTGCTGTTGTGCTTTTATAGGCCTACTTCGTTAAAGCAGCTGTGAATTGTTTTTTTTATAATAATGAAGGTTTGATTCAATACTGCAAAGTTGTCATTGTTGGAAGTAGTACTTAATCAATTTGCAGCTGCAAACTGTTTTGTGGCAATAACGTGGTGTAGTTGTGATATGATACTGTAAAGTTTTCGTATTTTAAATTTGCTTGATGTTGTGAGATTTACAAGTGTGAATCTGTTGCTGTGAAGTATTCATATAAGTACAATTAACCATTTAACTGCAGCCGCAATATTTTGTGTGGTAGTATTGTAACTGTGATTTCATACTGTTCAAGTTTTCATATTTTCTATTTTTCATGTAATGAATTTCACAAGTTGCATCCTGCCAAATTTTAATGTTTCCCTTTGATGCTGTAAAGTGAAGTTTTTATGAACAATGGCAGCTATACTATTTATTGCACAACATAAGTCATTAATGCAGTCCAGTGAAACACTGCTATTTTTATAAAATATTTTTGTTTAGGTTATAGGTCATTGCAGACGCGTAGCCAGGGGGGGGAATGGAGGAAATTGCCCCCTCCCCCAATTCCGAAAGTTGCACCAAAATTTTTCAGGTCAATCAAGCTTTTGATGTCTAAGCCAAAGAAGTATTTCAGCGCAAATCACCGAAAATATTTGCGTAACCTATTGCAGAATTTAGTCGAACCCTATCAAAGCACTGTGGTTCAACAATTGTCCATGATTAATCAAACGTTGTGTACCGGGGGGGGG
>JGI24158J21664_10002312_pt1 | contig 22928 bp, 15 predicted proteins | sample Ectturendosymbi3_FD_21664 | JGI IMG/M metagenome (IMG submission 21664)
ATGCCCCCCCATTTCACGTTTGGCCCCCCGGTCGCTGCATACATCCAATACTGTATTTTTAAAATGTGCCCCCCCCCTGCTGCTAAATCCTGGCGACGGGCCTGCCTTACGGACAACTTGCTAATTGCTACGCATGTTTTGTCTAGTCGTGCATTCCGGTATCTAATGCAGTTGTAGAATGAGTATTCAGTCATGATACTTCTGTATTCAAGATGAGGAAAAGTTGTGATTTTGAATGTGTTTAAGACAGGTATCAATGTTGTGTCATTTTTGTTTGTTTTTTAAAAACTCTGTTCTTGATGTTTTTAACAATCCAGTGGCTACTCCGGTATACGGGCTCCTCGGGCTTCGCCCGAGTTTTCGATTACGTTTTATATCTGAGAACGCAAGCTTGCTTGCTTTGTATGTTTGTTCCACCACCCACGGTCCCACTTCACTAAGTTGTTAACTCGGGCTCATTTCTTTGGCCTGGCCACTGTTCCTATATTTTCGTTTCATATCTGGCCTTTCGCGTTCATGGTGCAGGTGACCTGAATAAAACAATATCGTTCGTAATAGGCGTTCTCACGACTTCATTCGCTCGCGCTTTACTCGGCGTCATTCATTGGAGTCCGATCTGTCCTATGCAGCTAAGTATTTTTTTAAACACAATTCACATCGGACTGAATGCTTTTTTGAAGCAATGGATTTGTGTAGAACATTGGATTTGAAGTTCAATCCAATGGGCAGTTCCCACTTCGAGAATAATTTCAAACGAACGATAAATTGTCCAACAGTCTCGCTAATATGGATGAGCCTAGTAAGCGCAGGACTTACTGGTGTTATCATTGCTCTGTGACGTACGTTACTCAACAGTGAAGTTATCATGAGAATTTATCATTTATTGTTACATAACATAACGTCACAGGGCAACGATAATGTCAGCCAGAATGAAATCCAATGGATATTTAAGGGACGCAACGTCGAACGGTTTTATTCAGTCAGAACAAATCGTATGATTGGCCCGAGTGACGCTAATGACCTGGGTCGCCCCTGTAACATCCTATTGGAATTTCAGGTGGTTCACCGATACGTTTTCACAGTCGTGTAATTTTGTCTAAAATAATGTAACTTAGACCTTCCTATGGTGTATATGTAATGACGTCATATTTCAATGCTTGTGACGTCACAATTGCCAATTCAAACCACAAAATTTGCTATAATTTCTTTTTAACGTGCACTTAAACCCCCCCACTTTGAAAAAGGTTCCGCCACCCATGACAGCAATCCTAGTCCGGATCTATTTTCTGGTTGAAACGGCAAGCACTAAACAAACCTGAACGTTAGCTTTTGAGAGAGAGTGTAGAGCAATCTGAAGGGAGTAACTCGGTTACTGCTAAGTCATCCTATCACCTCCGTTTCGACTTTTGTGATGTTATCAGCCAAGCACAGATTTGACGCCTACTCAACGGTCCCTACATGTGACTTCGTCTCGCTTTGCTTGGTCGTTATCGATGACAGGCGAATAGATGTTCATTCGAACAAGATCAACTGCGACAGCATTCAGAGGCTCCTAAACCAATTCGCTATGCGCAGAACTATCATTCTGTGGAGTGGAAACTTTTCATTTCCGTTTTTTTCTGAGAGTTTCTCCGAGTTTCCCATCAAAATAATAGCCGGCGTTTTTGTACTTTGAACATATAAAAAAGTGAGTTTTCGAATAAAATCTTACCCCAAACTGCGTGCCCGAAGTAAACGTTTGCGATGTCTGCATTTTTGGCTGCTTTTTCAGTGCGCTGTAATAAAAAACTGATTGTCGTACGAAACTGTCACGGATCGAATGTACAGTATTGGGCAACCGCCTGCACGCCACTTGCTTTGAAAGGTGCGATGGGAACAGTTTCTGTTGGATCCGAAGTTTCTCAAACTTTTCCGTCTTGCGGACACCCAAGTCATCATATATTCATTTTTTACGGTCCCCGAATACTCTCAGTCTAAACAATGAATAACAATAGACGGCCTGGACAGGAACGAAATACACAGGTCTTTATCCACGTCAANGCATTTGCATNTGCAAAGTTTGAGCAGAAAATTCCGTGGACAGTGTAAACTATTACATTATGAAGGCAGTTCTGGACTTACCTAGTTAGGTCTAGAGGTGCATGTCAGAGTCAGACTACACTTGAGGTGCGATTAAGCTGAATAGGCCAAAATGGGCGGATAAAAACCAGCGGATTTTCTTGATTGGATTGTGGTTTACGCCCCCTAAAACACATTCATGGATCCCTAAGGGGTTCACGAACCCCAGCTTAGGAACCCATGGTTTAAGCAGTATATGCAATATAACACCACAAAGCTGCTTCGTCATTTAAGCCGTACCTACAAGCTCACGCTTTTGAAAGGCAAGATGAACATCGCAATGGTGGGCAAGACGTGGCCCGTGAAGCCAACTGCAGTAGCCTCCCTCCTACACCGAAAAAACATTTCCTGTGACAAAGTGGAAAAGCACTGAGAGTAAAAATAGCCGACCAATGACAGTAAGCTTACTCGTTATACTGTGGCAGAGGCTGTTTACTTTTTGCCTCAAAACCCTCTGGGGCTATTTAGATTAGATGTTGGAGGTATCAAACAGTGTATTAACACTCCATCGTCGCATTCCTTATAGCAATCTGTTGCTAGATTGCAATCTAGCACTGTACCCACATGAAGAAGAAGATTGGTACTGATGAATGTGATGCAGCCTTTGCATTGACCTTTTTCGTCACTACTGTAGTGAATGTTTCTTTACCAGTTGTTTCAATTCTTGCTATTTTGTAGTAAGTAAACCTTGTTGAAAAGGGATATCCATATTAACAAAAATCTGACTTGGTGGCAGTGAGGTGTTAAAACTTCAAGAACCACTGTACTAGAGTTAGACTCATGTTTGCAGGTGCTTGTATCCTTTGCGGAAAGGAATTTTGTTGGCTTAAGCTACGCCGTGCGGCTTGCGTCTTTGCTTTTCGATTGTTTCACAGTCTGGTGGATATCAGCAGTTGATCAGATCCCCATNCAAGATTTTCAGAAAACAGCGACAAACTTTTTAGTTCGGAAAAACAGGTTACTCAATTGGACCAACAGACATGCACAGCAAGCATAATTATTGCGGCTTGAGCTTACGTAGCCGAAGCTGATCATCAGCGTACAATCGCGTTAGCCGTTATGTAACATACGTCCGATATTCTTCCGCGCGCCTTCAGCAATGCTTACATAACCATTGAATCGGGATATCAGTAAGACGACGAGTCACCGCGAACGCTGCCTCGAGTTTATCCAATCAGAAAGCGACGTGCTTCATTCCGAGGAGTTGAGGTTTCCGTTCTAGCGTAGCTTGACATTTGCATTCACTCCATGCGATAATGCTTTTATGAATTTTTTCAGTTTAACGAAGAAGGGTAAATTCCTTGTGAAATGGATCTACAGTTCCAGTAACGGTCCAGTGGTCAACAACAAGAAACGCAAATGTTCTATGCGTGGTTGCTTCTGGGGCTCGGTATACAAACAGAATACGGCCTAACATTGTTAGTAGTTTGCGTTGATGTCGAAGCTTATTTCTATTTCGGCGACGAAGAAATAGTCGTAAGCTACACTGGCAAAAAGGCTCCACTCCTCGAGTTATTACAAATCGCGCTCTAACAAGCTTTACTGACTGCAATGGACACTTCCAAATCACCACTTAATTAAATCAAAAGACGTATGAAAGAAAAGGATAAAATTTGCATTGGCCTGCAGCAAACCTTTAGACTTTTAGGCTTAAGCAAGAACGTATTTTAGTTAATGATACTTGAATTCATGTTGCCTTTTCGACTGTTGGTGCCGGCATGTTTCGATTTATAAGTTTCTCAAAAGCGCCCTCTCCCGCGATGAAGCCACTTTGTACTGCGTAAGCAATTATCAGATTGATTTACACCGGTTTTCATCTAAAAAACCATTTTTTTTATTTTAAAATTCTCATGTTTGGAGACAAGGCTTTTACATTATTCGTATTTACGTCATTTTGCAGACCCAGTTGCGCCGAAACTGGGGAGTGACTTTTAAAGAAAGCCGTTACTTTGTTTTAAGTCATCTAGTTGCAGCTATCCACAATTTCCGCTGTTAGCTACATAAAGCAGAAAATACACGAAAGAGTTTCAATCCTATGAAAGCACGGCCTGGTAACAAAGCTGAAAACATTAGTAGCCAATCACAAGGACAAGAAACACAGGTATTTTAGACCAATTCAGCAATGATTCAAAATTATCCATGGGTGGTGGTTAGCACAACGTAAAGGCTCTTTTTCGACTAGCTTTTGCTTTACTTTGCCTCATCATCAGGTACGATCCCGATTTTGTTTGCAACACGACTGATGAGAACGGAAGGTACGCATTTCGCAAGCAGCCGGAAATATGCCGATGGAACCTGGAGCGTCTGGCCGAAGCTTTGCAAGTACGGGTTGATCTTTTTGGTTGGCACAGTACACAGTTGCTTTAGTTGCCCGCGTGAGCGTGCTATCGCGTGACGTCGGTAAGAGCCAACATGCTACGTTGCTCAAGCCCAATTTTGGGAAAGAACTTCAAGCCGCACCCAAGGGCGTCGAAAGAGGGGAGCAGGGGGAGCTCCCTCCTGGATGTTGAAATTTATTCTTTTTCGGTTAACTTTTTAGTAGAAAAATGTTTTTGTCTACAGTTTCGAGTTGATAAAATGAAGTTTCACCCCTGTTCGTTCCCCCTGGAAAAATACACCATTGACGCTCCTCTGGAAAAAGCCTTTCGACGCCCATGGCCGCACCATAGAATTTAACACGAAACATTTTTGCAATCGCCCTGGCGGTTGCTACCCCTCATGCCATACGCTCTGAGTTGCGATTCAATGAAAAAGCAACGGTTAGATTTAACAGCGAATCAATCGTGGAAATCAGAGAATAACAACTGAGTTTGGCGTTCTGTTTTCATGTTGCTGCCACTTGCCGTACGTTTATTAGAAAGTGGTTTAAAAGTTCGTACTTACGCGAAACAATTGCTGTCCCGGGCACTGCAACATACTGGCGTGAACTAACAGTGCATCAAAATGCCACAGCATGCTTCAGAATGCAAACATTTTTGACGCTAATGTTTGTCAAAGGAGAACCTGTCCGCGCTTTTAAAGGATGGTGGAAAATGCCCGCGATTTCGAACGAAATTTTCTCCGATTTGTACAATGGGGCAGTGGTTCTCAAATGGGGGTACGCAAAATTGCTCTATGGGGTACACGTATTTTTTAAGTGTCTTCAGAATAATATTGTAACGTAAAAGTACAATAATTATTGGGATATTTCTAATTATTTTGCTCATGATTACAATCAAGAGGTTCTTGACAGACAAGATATTCCAAAAGGGTGCATCACTAACAAAGGTGGTTGAGAGCCACTACAATAGGGGTTTGAACTTGATGAAAATGCACTGTAATTGCATTAATGATCCAACACGATTTTGCAGGGGGTGGCACCGCTAATCCGAACAAAAGAAGTCGTAGACCGCGTGTACGGGCCAGCATTCAACGGCGCGTATCTGCGCGAGATGCGCAAAAAGCTTGGCTTGATTGTGAAAGAAGATCCTGGGGACCAGGATCTCATCGACAGCTTGCTGCGCACCATGAAGGTAAAAGTAGTTTTAGTAGCAAAGCGAATTTCGTGCCAGTATTTTCGTTGCAACCTCGTTGGACGTAGACTTGTAAGATCCAGAATTCGCCGTACATTACGGCCGCTCTCACAGACGTCAAAATCCTATCTTTCCCTTTCACGTGTGCGAGCGAGTGGCGCGAAATACTAGGAACCAAATTAGGAGTTATTCAATCACAGCACGACATTACTTTGCTGGAGTGTGACGTCATCATTTTAATGGAGTGGGACGTCATCAGTTTGCTAGAAAGGACGCCATCACATGCTAGAGCGAGACGTCATCAGCTTGCTAGAGCGAGACGTCATCACATTGCTAGAGAGAGACGTCATCACTTTGCTAAAGAGGAACATCATCACTTACATTTTCTGGGAAAATTTTTGAACAAACAAAACAGATCAACTGTTTCCTCTGAAAAAAGCGTGAAATTTTAGCGGCTTGAACTTGAAAATGTCGAGCACAGTAACCCGACTTTCATACCCAGCCACGACTTTTTGTTTCTCATGTCGTCTCCCACTCGAGTTCTCGAAGGTTCGGTGGCCACATGTGCAAACAACGAGACGCTTCGTCTGAAGTGATGTCAGAGTTCTTGTTTTTTCCTGGAAAAGCTTCGTTGAACCTCCGTAAAACTTTGTCGATAAATATAAGCAGATATATTTGTCGCGAGTTATTTTCGCAACACGGCACGAACGAACGTTCCAATCAAATTTAATGTAAATCTTTTTGAAAAATTCAAAAATACAAAAAGAAACAAGCATCGCAACATTCAGCAGCTGAACAACACGTGCCGTAAAGCCTGGCCGCCATAGTTGACCGAGCCCAGTCAGAAAAGTTTGTTGAGCAGCTTAAAAGTATGTTTAATGCAATCAGTGATGGAGTCTCAAGACTTGGTCTCGGTCTCGAGACGAGTCTCAGGACCAATTTTTGCGAGTCGCGGTCTCGGAGGTTTCAGGTCTCGTCTCAGTCTCGAAGGCTACAGGTCCCGAGACTTTGAATAATTGCTAAGAAATGGTTTAGTAAAATTTATATAATTCAACGATTTTTGTTTGTTGTATTTGCAGGTAAGAAACAACCAAAAGAGGTCGCAAAAATGCCAGAAATTTGAAAAAAATTCAACTTAGAAGTGATGGCGACATTTTAAAAAATAATTTGGCAAAATGCACAAATTTTGAAGTCTCGAATCTCGGTCTCGAAGTCTCAAACCAGGTCTCGGTCTCGACTACATCACTGAACGCAAACGCAATGTCAGCAAATGCTCGCCATGCAGGACCGACTTGACTTTGCCAGATCAGCAACTTACCTGTTTTTTTAAAGCAGCGACTCGTCCTCTCCAAGCGCGAGCGACCTTTTAGAAGCGCTTCGGAGACGATGCGCTCAGGCCGCAGGCGTTTATTTTTGCCGTGGTTGCAAAGCCTCCGGCACGTTCGCGGTTTTCCGTGTCGCGCAGGAGACTTTCGCCGATTACACGAACACTTTGCGGTCCCTGAGCTGCCTGGATCTGCCCGGAACTGGGGGGTTCGACGCCTCGCGATCCCGCCTGCTCGAAGAACTCGCGAAGTGCTGCTTGAAATTGGAAGATGTGAAGGAAGTTTCAAGGTGCGGAGATACTTCAACAGCGCTGTTGTATATTTTTTTACCAACGAAATAAGAATATAAAACGTTCCGAAACAAGTTTCAAACTGATCGAGACTGTGCCATAAATCGTCCGCTAAAAAATCGTACTTTTTGACGATGATTCGTTAAGTATGCTCCTGTCCAATTCAAGCCGATGGGAGTATAATTCCGGATAGGGCGTACCTATGTGTAACTGGGCGTTTAATTGAACCTAATCACATAATTTTGGAAGTAAAAAATGCTTCAAACCTTTTTTTGCACTTTTCAGATGCAAGGATCGGGATCACATACTAAACTAATCTTAAAACTAAGGGTTGAAAGGGTCACGCATTTCTGAAGAATTGTACAGATCTTCGTTATTATTTGCGCCCTTTTACATCTCGTTTTCTTAGTTTTATCCCAAAACCTCTACGTTTTTCAAAGAAAGAAAACATACTTTTTTCGTTTTTTTTTTTGTTTTCCCAACTGGAACTGCGTTAACCTTGCAGTGATAACAGCCGACAAATAGAAACGTGAAAATAAAATCACACAGCCCGATGAGTTTTTGAATTATTGCCACGACGCAGGTCTTAATGATCGTATGACAGCACATGCCGTTTTGTTTACATCGAAACTTCTCGAGTTCAAGTTCCCTTGTTGCGCAGGCCTAGCTTTGATCAGCAACAGCTGGAAGCACTGAAGCGCGCGATGGATAACAATCCTGCTTTACTGACTTTGTTCGGGGGAGGCAGCGGACCCCTGAAACAAGAAATCGAGAAGTCGGAAAGATACGAGCGTTTTGAGGTACGCCATATAGTTGTTGTGTGCGTGCGCGCGCGCATGTGCATGTAAACATAAGCTGGGTTATTTTGATCGAGATCAAGAAGCCGGATAACAGAGGGATTTGTCTAAATTGACCTTTAAAGAGGAATGCACAACGCACACACAAGTCTTCCAAAACGAGATGTGAGTTCTTATCAGATTTATGAGGTATCAGTCCGCCCCAGATGGTTGCGACGTCTGCATTTTAAAGTAACATGGACATGTTTTTATATCGCTTCTGCGGGGCTGTTGGCATTCTTTACAGCAGCATCATGGCCCATAAAATGACCCAAAATTAATCAGTGGTCCACCAGCATGGCTGAAGATAATTTTTTGGTGAAAGAATAATGACATCAAGACATCGAACTCTCGAAAATGTTTTGACCCCCTTCATATAATAGGACGAGAAAACATACGACGTGACCCCAAATAACCGTTCAGTCAACTCGATTTGAACCGAAACCACGCCCGCAACGAAGGTTGGAACAACCAATCAAATTGATTTTGAGTTAATTGGTGCAAATTTATTGAACTAACAATGCGGACGATCGACGTGAACTGCCAGGACACGGAAAAGCCCTGTAGTTTCTCCAGCCGAGGGTGACCGTCGGAAGTTTGTTAATCTTCTCTAAAGCTTTCAATGCAATAGCCGCGTTTGAGTTGACCTGATGAGCTTTTCATTGGCTCTTTCACTTCCCAGAAAACCGTAGATGACCAGTGAAAATATGGCTTATTAAACATTTCTTCGGGAAAAAAACGCGCTTCTGTTAAGCAAAAAATCAGTGACTGGTTTTTGCCTTTGCTGTATTTTTAGGGTAAATTTAAATCAAACTGGGCAAATTTAGGACGATGAACGTGCACTTTTATATTTCCCTGAAAAGTAAAACCAATGGTTGGCATCAGAGATCAGGACAATGGAACATTTTTCACTTCAAATAGATTGCGTCTATTGTAAACTGGGTGTCCATACTGATGTTGGAAAACACATATGTCACTGCATTGAGTTGCGTCGCAATTCAGCAAAAGGTCATCTAGAAAGATTGACATTACATTGAGAAGTACACGAGACTTAAAGATGCCCGTAAGTTGCAATCTTGCAAACATTTGCTCCTCGATATTTCAACCAGACTGCCACGGCAAGAAAATGAGATCTTTCGGTTTCGAATTTTCCCGAACAAGTTCTCTCCACAATGGAGGCAAGCAAGGAATCGATCAGCAAAATCAAAAAATTTCAAATTTTTTTAAATTTTGAAACGTTTTGTTCGCCGCAAAATATTATCGATTCCTATCGTCGACTTGCGGCGCTACATATATGTCTTTCCATATCAATATAGTAGATATGTGCAAGTTTGAATCATCGCAAAAAGATGAAAGCAAAGCCCAGCCAGCTGATTCCTCGAAAGCTTACAGCAAACCTAGAGCTTTTAATTGTCGAATTTTCCAGCCTACCTGTTTCTGGACAGTTGTTCCAGTTATTTCGCAAGCGCCAAAGTCTCATTCCGCGAACCAACGCCCGCGATTCGCGAAACTCTTTTTTTGTTTGTGCGCGTGCGAGATCTGAAAGTGTCGCTTCCCGCTCGCCTTGCGGTTTTTCTTCGAAACGGAACGGCTTCGGGCGCGCGACGCGTCGATCGACAAACAAGTTCGCTTTGTGTGAGTCAACTTCCCTTTCGCACGGAACGCAGGAGACGCCACACTCGTGCGAGCTGCGGTTTTCACAGCTTTTCAAGTTTCGGGTTCTCCGCTGCTGCTGGGGCTGGGGCAGTACAGAAAGTCGAAAGCCTTGCTTGTTCGCACAGGCACTTGCTATCTCGAACACGCTTTAATTTTTGAAAAATAATCCCAGACAAATTGACAAAATTTACGGCGATTTTAGAGTTTTACCGGCACTGAATTGTCTGCCCCCATCCCAAGCCCTGTTTGTTACAACCGCATGTTTCCTTCTGCCAACCCGGGCCCCACTGGCCAATGTCACCACGCTTAACCCTCTGTGAACCGAGCAACTTGAGGAACAACAGGCTACGGGCAAAATAGCGCCAGAAATGAGCGAGCGTGGCCCACGGTTATGTAACAGGCAACCTCAGACATTCTCGTCGTTGTCAGGTCTTACGTAACCGCGCGTTTTGCATCGCGCCATCCTTCCCGGCTGTCGTCGCCGAAGCCGCCAGACTTTTTCGTAACTAGACCGCGAGAAGAGCGCTCGACTGCTTATTTGCCTAAACCTTATCGCGCAGCCGCCGATGATCGCACGTTTTCGCCGCGAAATATCACGCGTAATTGCAATTTGCCGAGCTCTTGATCAGCTGCTTGGCGTTTATTTGAGAACGGAGCACTTCCATTTTGGAGGGCTGTTTGCGGAAGTACGTTTTGTCGACGAAAAGTGCGCAGCGGTTCGTTCTCCTAAGGCGTCGCCGAAACTTTTCGACCTTTGACCTCTGGAAAAATTTGATTTTGGCTTGGCTTGGAAAGGAAAGACGTGCTGTTGAAATCGTGTTTTATTTCGATTTTGAAAGTTCCCTGTTTCGTAATTCCAGTTTTCTCTGAACTTCGATCTGGTCTGCGTGGCGAGGTTCCCAAGCAGTCGTTGTTCCTAAGTCAAAATTTTGCAAATATCCTGATTAGAACGGCACATAATCGGTAAAAAGGCATCATGTACATCACCAAGCTTTTGTGTTGGAGACATAGATGTAGAAGCAGGCAAATTTTGGGGGGTACGAAGTTTTTTTGCCCGAATATCTCTAAACTTCCCGAAAAGTTTTGTTGCGACTATAGTTTTGGTGCGAAAAAAGGTAATACAGTAAAGTTTCACATCCACCAAATTCCGCTGAAATTCCCCTCCGCTGGCTGCGACCCTTAATGGCATGGAGGGCATTGGCGTAACTAGAAGTTTGAGTCAGGGGGGAACTTAGCTGAAGGGGGGCCACTGGTCAACACTCGGAAAAAAGTTGAGGGAAAATGCTTGGACGAATTAGAGCGAAATGCCGGTAGTTCTAATCTAATTTATTAAAAGCTTCTCTGCTGTAATTTTATTGCTAATTTTCAGTTATTCCGAAAATGCTTCCTTCCTTGTCCAAGAGTCTTTTTCAGCAAATAATGCAAGAATGCATCTCGCACGAAGAAAATGATGCAGCAAAAATATGAAAGGGCCGTGAAAAAAACACGTCACTTAAGCCAGCCATAGCGTCACAGAAGGCATTGTGACAAACAGCAGCTACGTTCTACCAACTTATGACAGCAACAATGGCTCCATCGGTATGAGTGCTCAGTCGCCCAAGTGAACTGTACAGCGAGGAACGCGCAAATCTTGGCGTACGAATCTTTGCCATTCTCACAATTATGCAAATCAATTTCGATTTTGTATGAATTGAACTCGCATGAAACTTGATTTTATTACAAGTAATTCGTGTCCGGAGTTCATTTAAATTTCTACTGTAGTATTTGCGAATTCGGTAAATCTAATCCAATATCGGAAACTTGAGTGGCTCTAATTTTGCTTCTGAACTAATTTGGAGAAGCTGAGAAAATTCGAATTGTCCAAGTATGGTAACAACAGCAGATTTTTTTCAGGTGTCTGCTTTGCCCCTCTCTTGTCTGCTGCGAGGTCCAACACGAATAATCAATTCATTTTTATGTTGCTTTTTCCCCATTTCTTCCAACGTTCCGTGCCTGCGGGCCACCATCTTAAGTGAATCAGATGTTGTTACGAATGTGAGCTACTGACGGCATCGTCGCATTGTTTAAACGTCAGCTGCGATTTTCATTCGCAGAACATGAACGCCGAAGATTACAGATCATCGGTTTTGCAAAAGTGGACCGCGTGGCTGGATTCTTATTCTGAACGCTTGCTGGTAGAAACCGAAGCCCACAAGGACCTCAACGCACTAAACGCCGAAAGAAAGCAGGTACTTTTCTTTGTCTGCTTTGCAAGAACTGCATATGCTTCATCGGTTGACCTTGTTCAATTCATGAGGGGGGTTTGCAACAAAATTGTGACCAGAACAATAATTCGAAACAAATTCACCGGCAGTGGCTTATTTAGGATGGACACATTAAAGAAAAATTTAGTGGTCTAAACCTAAAACATCGAACTCTGTCGGAAAGTTGATAAACCATAAGTTTGGCAGACGCTTACTGCCGGGCCCACAAGCAAGGCAGTAAGAGCTAATAATTAATACAATGGCTATCGATGAAAAAGCGGATATTTGCATTTCATGCGGGAAGTTATTCAGAGGTCTCCTCCCACCCGCCGCTACCCAAACCATTTTTAACTTCACCGAAGCTTTATGCTGATTGTCACTTTGGTTGACTGCGTGAAGTTCGAAATCGGGGCTAATTATAAACAACGAAGTGTTGCTGCACCCTCTGTCATCGCTACATGTCATCCGAGATGCGTTTTCGTTGACCATCAAGATGATGTTGATCCAGTCCACTCTGTAGCCATACCAGCATTGTGGCATTGCTTTCAATTAGTATCTGCGTCAGCACAAGCACATCTCGCAAACAGTAATAGCGGCGTCGATTGGATGAATGTGTTTGTTTTGTTTCAAAGGCGATGAATCGGCGCAACCCGCGATACGTTCTGAGAAATTACATCGCCCAAAACGCGATTGCGGAGGCGGAAAAAGGCAATTACCTCGAAGTAAGTAGTATATGCGATCGAAGCGTCCCTGTTGCTGAACTTCGACTCTGACAAGCGATATTTTGCACTGACCGATTATGGTTCAACAATCTTCTGTACACTGAGTTACGTGTGCTCGGGAGAAAGTCATAAAGTCGACACAGAGCAACCAGGCTCTTCGCCAAACTAGTGTGGCCATACTGGGCATTTTCATATTGACCTTAAGTCAGTGAACACAGAATGTTTTCTCATATTAGAATCAGAGCTACCTTTCTGATAACTCTGCTGTTTCTAACTAAATGTGGATATGAGAGACGCAACCCTCCGTCAATTCTGGTCGTCTTGGCCTGCCCTCGCCATCGGAACATCTTCATGGAAGGCCAAGTACGTGCCGCCGAGAGACAGGCAACCTCTGAATCACCCTGAACAAAACTCCGCCCAGGCGTCGTTCTGTGTGCTTTTGTGCTCTGTTCGTATAGACTGCTGCAAACGTCGGGGTGGGCCATAGCAGCGGTCATGGACGTCGGAAGGGAGGGAAGAAGGGGCGCCGATCCCCCTAGATTTTGAAGTTTGATATTTTTTTACTAACTTTTCAGAAGAAAAATATTAGGTTCTAGTTTGTAGAACGAAATTTCGCCACTGTTGGCAACCCCTCGGTAAAATCCTTTTGACCACACTCTGGAAAAATTCACTATTGCCCTCCCACAGAAAAATATCCTCCTCACACCCATGGCAGCGGTAGTAGCCCTGACTAAAAACGTTAACAAGCGCTTAGTTGGATTAGTTTGTCCTTTTCACTTGGAATCTCTTTGGTAGCATCGCAAACGGGCTGCACTTGAGCCAAAAAGCAAACTTCTACTGATTCTGCTCAGCGGTCCGGATTTATCCGTTTCTCTCTTTCATCAGAAGCCATGACGTGACGGTAAACTGCAACTGGTGATATGGCTGCAGTTATTGCAGTTTTGGGGGAGTTGGAATGTCCTCATCAGGCTTGAGCCATCAATATTCCCAGGCCCAGCATGCCCTGGGAATTTTTCCGTCACATACCGTTTTTATTTTTTGAAACGACCGAAAAAAAATTAAGTAAATTTGGCCACGATATCCGAAATTGCAGACTAGCGAATATTGTCACGGCGACTTGCGACACCAATACGGGACAAATGACCGAAATGCCTCAGAGAAAAAAAAACAACAGGTCTGTCCCCGGGTGGCGGTGCCATGGATCGTGCAGACTGATCTCCTCAGCCGTGCAAAACAAGCAATTCAGGTGCGGGGAACCAATAGGCAGGTGGTAGATATTTTTCCACGCTGGCAACCGCTGCAGCTGAACCTGGACCCAACGTATTGGCCCCCACCTTTCCTTGGGTTCCGTCGGGGATGGGGAAGTGCGGTCTGCTGATGAGTGGGCAACTCAGTCGCCCTGACCTCTGAATGGGATCGCTTTGGAATTATTTCAAAGCGGTCATCCGCTCTCGTGGAGGTTCTGACGCACACACACACATTTCAACAGAGGACGAAAACGCACCTTTTTGTTTTGTTTTTGGTTTCTTGTAACATCTACTGCGTTTACAGAGTTCCAAAATGTTTACAACTATGCTTGCAGCGGCAGTGTAAAACGTACGAAACATTCCTCGAAGGTCCACCCAGATGTATCATCTATGTTTTTGCTGTTTCGCGTTTGAATACCTTCTGAAGAGTGATGATACCTGACAGGGCACAACCAGCTGATATTTTCGGGGTGGAAAATTTCAGGGAGCAATTGCCCGATTCTCCCCCGCCTGGTTGCAAGCGTGATACCTGATTAGCAAGGAAACTCTTCGAAAATGACAAATCGGTCGCTGAGAAAACAGCTATTCTGGTAGAGGTAAAAAATTTTAATCGACGCTTTGTAGGTTCGCAACGTTCTTCGTCGCTTGGAAAACCCGTTCGATGAGGAGGAAAGGTCACCGCAAACCGCTGAACCGTTTCCGAGATTCGGATTCGCCAATGTTTTGTATGACGCAACGCCTCCCGCTTCCAAGTGCGGGCTCCGGTTGTCGTGATCTTCATAAACCTGCGGACGGGTTCACGCTCTCCGCACCTGCCTGAGGTTAGCGTTTGTCGGGCGTAAGTTGTGGGAGGGGTTGACGGCAGGCCCGTAGTCAGGTTTTAAGGTTTGGGGGCAAATTAACTTTTTAGGGTGGCAAGATTTTTGTTTTTGTTACATGCTTAAAACACATTTTTCAGGGCACAACAAACTTTAGGAGGGAACAAAAAGTTGGGGAGCAATGTCCCCGTGGCTACGGCTCCGGTTGACGGTAGTATCTCATAATATGTTCAGTGTATATCAGTGGTTCTCTACGTGGGGTGTACGCCCCACAGGGGTGCAATTCGATTTCTAAGGGGGGCATTGAGGTCTCCGGGTCCAAAGCTTGTTTAAACTAAGGTATTCGCGTTTTAAGCTTCTCAGCTGAAACGGAGTTCACTTTTCAAATCATAAGGTTTATGTAAAACCGCGTGGGGACAATCAGGTTTTAGGGGTAACTAGTTGGGGCATGGGCAAAAAAAGGTTGGGTACCACTGGTGTATAATGTATAGAGAAGTGGGTGGTCACTTTGGGATCAAGCGAGAAGCTTGAGGGGATAATTCGGGACTCAATAAGACAAAAATGATCTCAATCAGTGAAAAACAGGCCACCGGTTTGGAGCATCATGTTCTTAAGTCAAGTCGTGTTCTAACTCAGACCTGCAACGACTTACCCACTTTTCAGCTGAAATTTTCATCTACAACGTCTGTGTTCCTTTGTTTAGAGCTGTCGAAGACGTCAAGATCAAGAGAGCAATGGTAAAAGCCCGCTGTGGTGGAAGCACAGACTAAGACCTGAATCAACTTTAAGTTGCCAGCACAAGAATAGCGGTTATTTATAGGTTTTTGATTGTCTCAGCATAAATTTATGCGTAAATGCACAAATTTAGCGCATGTTCCTGCGCTGGCAACTACAACTTGAATCGTCTTGTAATCCTCATGTGCAGGGTCGTAACGAGGGGGAAACAACTCCCCGGGCGCCGAATCACTTTGGGGGGGGGCGAACCGCTGCGGGAGGCGCCGAAAATTCCCTAACAATGTCACAAGTACTTTCTTCAATACAGCATGTTTGCTTCCGAAAGACCCCAGGTTCGAACATGGGGGGCGTCAAACTTGTTTCTTGCCCCAGGCGCCGTCTAACCTCGTTACGCCCCTGCTCATGCCTGTGCTGAGTCCGAAACCCCCATGTATTTTATAAGGGAAAATAAATGCAGTTCACCCGCTTAAGCTGGTTCGATCGTCAACAATGGTTACGAAACATGTATTATTATTCAGTCCACAATTCATTTTTTGTTGACTCAATCCTGCTGCCCAAAAAATGTTCAGCCCTTCAGCGCCATCTGCCGGCACTAAGTAAGCGCTTTTCATTTATTTGAATCGCTCTACGGCAGTTGGTTCATTTGAAGTGGTCTACTTTAGTTTTGACCTGTCGTAGGCTACAGTCCTGAACTGCAGGTCGATTGAAACTAAACACATGTCCGTGTTCCAAATAACAGACACATCTCGATGAGGAATTTCCTTATGTTTCTAAATGCCAATCTCCACAAAAGCGACGCTGTGAAATTTACCAGCAAATTTTTCAGGACTATCTAAATTTCACATTAGCTCGGGCTAACAGTTTAATAATTTCGGCTTGACGAAATGCAAAGGCCTGTTGGAGTGCCACTGTTGCTTTACTCATACACGCAAATTTTTGCAGACTTCCATCATTCTCGCTTTAAATGTTTTGGTGCCACAGATTTATGCTGGTAATGGGTTAGTTATTATTCACTAGAAACAGATACAGCCCGAGCGTTAATATGTTACTGTGCTTACACGATTAGCATGGCAGTAGGGTGTTGATGCTGTTACTCCGCTATAGGTTTGAGCTTTTACATTTCACATCTTAAATAAAGTTTGGTTTATTACCACCACTTCTAAATCTTGTATGTCACATTTTTAACTTATTACCGCTTCCACTTTTTGCATGCCTCAAGTTTTGACTTATTGCCACTTCAAATTTTGTGTAGGTCTCACGCAAATACGTAACTTGCAGATGCAACCTTTTTCACAGGTTGAAACCTCTCCATGACGACTGACTTCCCAAGTTGCTTTGCAAAGGATTCAGTTCGAACAGAGGATTTTTACCCTTGGAGGACACGACACCATTGTATTTGAGCCGCATTTTTCAAAATTCATGCTGTATATCCCAGTTGTTTGAAGGGAATTTATCCAGAAATGGCTTATTCGAGTAGTTTTTCGCTTTGTTTATGAATTGTCTGTTCCTCGTACGCCAGATGTAATAACATTCTCTTCCACTATGGTTTGAGTGGTCTACAGCAGCCTGACTAGAAATACGTTAGAAACTCGAAGGACGACCCATGGAACTTACATCGATCTCTCCTAAGTTTTAAATATTTCCATGCCCTTGTCTAAATGTTGACAGGTTTCACCATGTTTTACTTGTTTATTGTTACGCGTTGCTGTTTCCTGCGCAATTGTAAAACACAGATTTTTGCCGCTTTCTAATACTGAGTAAAACGCAGTTTAAGTTAACGTGGCTAAAAACAACTGTTCCTCGGCGTTTTTTTAGACCCCGTTGCATTACAGCAGCTCATAAACAAAAGATTGTGCGATGATTATAGGCAAAAATAACCCAACGTTTGGCCTGCAGTTTCATTTTTCCTTCTGTGCTCGAAAAGTGGTTTGGAAAGCGACTTGAGCGAATGCGATGCGTTTGCATAGCAAGATGAATTGGAGACGACTGGCGCTGAGCACAGTGCTGTGAAGCCGAACACGAGCCCAAGGTGGCTGCTCACCAGAAGTCGCACAGAGTGACTTGAGTGTCACGCCTCGCAAAATCAAAATAAAGTTCGATTGCCTCTAATCCTTAGCAGGCCCGCAACCAGGGGGGGCAACCGAGCAACTGAACTCCCCAAAAAAAATTTTTAAAAGCGCCATAAACGTTTTTATGTAGATAGGTGAAGCAACAGGTTGCAATCATTTTGCCTCCAACCGAAAATATCAGCTGGTTGCGGCCCTGATGCCTACTTTTGCCCGTAATACCTTGCAAGATTCTGTGGAGATGAAAGCGAATGTAGACCGTCCAGTTCCTAACCATCGGAAGCTTTCCATTCGCCTTAATGTGCGACATCTCGTCCAAGCTGAGTTTTTCCGAAATTTATTTTAGGTTAAGGGGGGGTGCCCGGCGTCTTCCAAGGCGTGTTAATCTTGAGACCTTGCGTCGTTCAAAATAAAAGTTCTGAAAAAGTGATATTACGTTTTTCTGTGGACAGCTGTTCAGAACAACCGCCGTTCCTTTCTGCGTCCGCTGTGCATTTCGGAAGCTCTCGAAACGCTGTCTGCAGTGGTCTTCCTCACATTTTTGCTCACAAGAGCTTTTCACTTCATTCGGTTCGGTAACACCATATAGTTCTGCACGTTCGAGTAGGTTTTGTTTGTTCTTCTAGAGCAGGGGTTCTCAACCGGCGGGGAATTCCCAACCAGGGGGGATTTTGTATTTGCAAGGGGGGAATTTTATATTTAGGATTTTGTTTAAAATGTAATGTAGTTTAAGCATGCGTTAGTTGATGTAAAAGTGATGTTTACAAACTAAATTTCTAAGGGAGGAATTTATCTGTTAATAGCGGTAAAAGGGGTGCATGGGATAAAAAAGGTTGAGAACCACTGTTCTGAAAACCAGGTCGTGGCCGGTAAACGGCTCTGCACCTCTTTGACGTGAACGTCCAAACACTGAATGGAACAGGCCAATTGAAACGCTGCACGAAACAATCAAGAACTTTGGACCAGCGAACCTCTGCACTACGTGTACTTGAAAATAGCAATTTGCCCTGAAATTAACTTTTTTTAGTTTAATCCGAATGGGGCCTGAAACCTCTAGTAAATCTGTTCTATGCAGTTGAATTTGTTCATAACGGCTTCGTCTGTAACGTCCATTCGCCTGTAACAGTAGTTCCCAACCTTTCTGATGCATTCTTCCCTTTGCTCATTTTGGAACTTTTCATTCCTCCCCTGTTCGGGTTCGTAGGTTGGCATTAACTACAACTGGAACAATTGTCTATATATTCACGACACTAACTTGATTAATAAAAATTGGACAAAAACAATTTGTTGTCAAGTGATGGCATTAAAGTTTGTCAACAAAAACGGGTGATAATCTACTAAATAACTTATAAATATAGCGATATAACTCATTGAAAGAGCCAATGTCAAAAAGAAGTACAACACTTACAACGAATAAGTAGCATAACTAAAAAGTGGAAATTCCTCCCCTGAACGTATGAAATTCCTTCCCAGTTGGGAACCACTGGCCTATAACGTTACATTTGTTCGGTCCCGATGGCATCTTTTACATGCATTTCAATTCGCTTATAACGTCAATTCGGCACCAACGTTCTTTATTTAAATCCCCTAGTTAAGAGGTACCGTTGTAGGCAAATTGTGTAGTTACCTTGCTTGTTAACTCAAGGGGGTAAAGTTCCTTGCGTGTTGTGTTCTCCCAGACAAGAAACTCTACGGTAATTGCCTTTACTGATGCAAATATATGTACACGACTTCGATGACGCAACGCAATGGCTAAAAGCGACGGCTCCGGATCGAAGGGTCTGTTTCCATACACCTGTCTGTGTTATCATTGCTGTGCGCTTGACCAAGGCACATAAAGACGCGCACTCAAAGGGGTCATCGCCCTCAAGTGAATATACACTGCATTGAAATTTTTTTCACCGTTCAGGATTTTTGAGCAACTTGCGCTTGCCGTGAAAAACAGAGCTTGCCCTGAAATCTTTCACTGTATTGAATATATTTTTTACCATTCAGGATTTTTGAGCAACTTTGTGCTTGGCCTGAAATTTTTTACTGTATTAAATATACTTTTTACATTCAGGATTTTTGAAGAACTTGCACTTGCCCTGAAAAACAGTGTGCCCAGAATTCACTGTATTGAATATATATTTTTTGTTATTCAGGATTTTTGAGCAACTTGCACTTGCCCTGAAAATCAGAGATGCCCTGAAATTTTTCACTGTATTGAAATATTTTTTATCATTCAGTATTTTGGGCAACTTGCGCTTGCCCTGAAAACAGAGTTTGCCCTGAAACTCTTCAAGACGGAGGGCTGCCGCCCCTCCGCCTCGAACGGCTATGCTTGCGACCATGGGCGTCCGAAGGATTTTTTCCATGGATGGGGGCAACAGTGGTGATATTTCATTTTACCCACTCGAAACTAAGAAAACAACTTTTTTGCTGAAAATTTAATAGGAAAATATCGAATTTCAAAATCCAAGGGGGTAAAGCTCCCCCCTGCACCCCTTCCGACATCCATGCTTGCGGCATTCTCTGTATTGCAAAAATTGTTCATCGTGGGCTTCTGCAGAAACTTTCCGCTATTATTTAAGTTCAGCCAGTGACAAAAGTTTTCGGACACTTCGCATTTTGTGATAATTCTTTGTGCAAACCGCCATAACTTTTGTTTCACTCAATCCAGTGGGACTCACCCCCCGGATTGCTAGGAGTTCCAAGGTATACAATCAAGCAGTTGCCCGGGGGCCGGGGCAACTGCTTGATTGTATGACCCCTACGAATTCTAGTTTTGAGGAATGTGCGAAATACAGGCATATGAAATACGTGAAACTGGTGTTGACCAAAAAACAAGTTTCGAAAAATTAAATCCGTGCAGCATGTGTTAGTAGCCTTGCAATACGAAGAAGCATCTTGTTACAGCATTTTGATATAATGCAAGTTTTGTAATTTCACTCTTTGGATGCCCGGGACCATCGCTCCGTTCTTCCCTCCTTCTGGACGCCCCTGACTTCAGTGCCTCAGTGAAGTGAAGTATGCTAGCACTAGCAGTTCCAACTTTTTAAAAATCATTTGGTAGAAAGTTCCACAGAAACGAAATGTGTAGATTTAGAAGTATGTGGATTTCATACAAAATAAATGGTAACTGCGAAATCTACCGATTTTTTCATTAACACCAAAAAAATGTTTTTACCAAAAGGGGCTTCAGAATATATCGAAATCCTGACTTTTGGTATATAAATATGGCAGTGGGCAAAAATGGCACCAATCCAAAAAAAACATTATTTGTTGGAGGCTTTGAACAATTTTCGAAACTGAGGACCAGTTGCTGCGTAAAGATTGTTCAAACTTATGTAGATGCTGATGATGACCTGCAAAGCACCTTCAGTTGCTTTCAGAGAAAGCTGAGTTAAGTGGCATTGGAAGCTATTCGCAAAAGGACTTTTAGGATGGCCAGTTGGTGTATTTTGCTGCTCAAAACTAATAAATTGCTGATAAACTTGAATCCAGAACAGGCCCGTCGCCAGGATGTAGCAGCAGTGGGGGCCAAAAACCAGAGGGAGGGGCCAAAAACCAGAAGGGGCCACATTTTTTAAATACAGTATTGGATGTATGCAGCAACCGGTGGGCCAAACGTGAAATGGGGGGGCACCGATTTCAAATGGGGGGGCCGGGCGCCACTGGCCCCCCCGCTGGCGACGACCCTGATCCAGAATTTGTGTCAGATTTTTGCCTACTTAACCGAGATGCAAAGTTAACGGGTGCGTACTTAATGGAAGCTAACTGTACTGTGTAGCTGAGTGTGGCAGGCCCGTATAACCAGGTTTTAAGGTTTGGGGAGGAAAAATACAATTTTAGACGGGCAAGATTTTTGTTTTTATTACATGGTTAATAAATTTGCAATGCACTGATGATGATAACAGGAGTTATCGAAACTTTTGCAATATGTCGTTGATATGTTTAATAAATATAACAAAAATGTTTCTGGGCACAACAAAATTTGGGGGGACAAAAAAACTGGGGGGTACTGCACCCGAATGCCCTCCCGTGGCTACGCGCCGAAGTGTGGGCCGTATTGGCCTAGTTGTTCGAAGCATAGGAAGGGGTCTTCAACATGAACACTCTTTCTCCCAATGAGATGCATAAGAACACGAGTATCCCAACCCAGGGAGACATTGCTAGCTCAACACAGCAGGAGTAGGAGAGTTGCAACCCATCCCGAATCTGAGCAGCGATGGAGCAAAGATGATAGTCGAAGAAATGCCAAACATTTCCAAGCAATATCATTTGGCTTTGTCCCGGTCAGTCAACCAAAATNTCCCGGTTAGGCATTCAGTCATCCAGGATAGTCCCACACAGTGGCGTAGCGAGGCTAAGTGCCGCNCGGGGTCGGCCAATAAAGTGCCGCCCTTTCCACACCTCAAATTTGCTTACAATAATTTAAAATGTATAAAGATCAACGTTAACTCTGCCAACACTTGCACGGGGCCCTCTTAATGTCCGGGAACCATTTAGATAAAATAGGTGAAATAGGTCTAAAACCGGCTCTTGTTGAGAAGTGCTGGCTTGCAACTTTCATCATGATCTGTAAACTTGGTCTAGTTCAGGGGCGTGCAGAGGTCTTGTGATGCCGGGCCCCAGGGGAACTGCTTGATTGTATCCCCCTACCAAATACTAATATTGAGGAATGTAAAAATACAAGTACAGTAAAACTACCTGCTCCAACCCTTGCCACATGCAAAAGCATTACGCCACAAAAGCTTCACCTCAATTGAGAATAAAGAAGCGAAAAAATTGTCCGAGTCTCGTACCACGTTACGCAACAATAACAAGACACATGAACGTTGTGAATATAATTTTGCAGGGCACTTTTGACAAAAAAAGGTAAATACATATCTGATGCTGGAGTTCTTCTAAAGAACATGGTGCATTTTGAACGGTATCGTACTTCCTTGGCGCCGACGTGTATTAACAGCTCCCAATGATGTTCATTCTGACAAATTTTATGTATTATTTCGATCTTTTTTACAACAATTGAAAGCGAAGAATCTATTTATGATTGCATTATCGCAAACTTTGCAATAGGCCTTTCTTGAATCAGCAGGACAGGCAGTACTTAGCACCGAGCCAAATTTCCAATTCTGAATCTTGCAAGCATACATGTCGAAGCTTTTGACAATACTATATTGCTTTGGCTTACCAAGAAGTTTTTTTACCAGACATTACCGTCACCGGCGTAACTGAACCAGTTGGACATATCATATGTGTCGGGGGATAAAACATATCTTACCAATGTAATCTTTTAACTTAACGCGCTCACTAAGCACGTGACAGAAGCAAATCATTTAAAGCTTTACCAAGCCATCTAATTACTTATTATTACG
>JGI24158J21664_10002314_pt1 | contig 22922 bp, 7 predicted proteins | sample Ectturendosymbi3_FD_21664 | JGI IMG/M metagenome (IMG submission 21664)
GAAAGCAGGCAGATTCCTCAGAAGCTTGCCGCAAGGCTAAAGTTTTTTACTGTGCATAATTATAGTATCAGTTTACAACCTATTTTGGCCGCAGCATACCTTACAACTGTTTTCTTCACGTAGGACACCGAAGCTAATGACTGAAATGTAATAGAAACCTCTTCTCGAATCATCTGCAACAGGTTCAACAATTTCTCGGCACACCTGTTGGGAACAATGTCCCTCTAAGAAAATTCTACTCTGAGCAAATGTTTTGTTGCGCACGAAGCGCAACCATGCAGACACAGAGTGAAGCGTTCCCAGTGCTAAAGGGCTATGCGACATATGTACCATATTAAATTGGTCGAAACTGCGCGAGAATGAGATATCACTGCGTAAATTGTCTAGTTCTGCGCAATTGCGTACCTTGGAGGGAACACTGGTTGGGAAGCACTTCATCAAGGATCAAATATCGCGAACTTTTGAGAATTTCAGTCACACCACCTGAAATTTGATTGGTTATCTGAACACCTTTGCGTGCCTGTCAGTGCAACACCGACCTGTAGTTCCTTCCTTGCATTTTCTCTAGAACAGGGATCTCAATGTGGCCCTACGGGCCACAACCGTGTTTCTTTTCAGGGCCACGATCACATCTTTGCTTATGGTTTTGTTTATTTTAGATGCTGATTTCTGTGAAGGTTTGCTTAAGAAGGTCCAAAAAATTGGCGGAGCAGGGAACCATGGGTAAAGAATCTTTGAAAGGGGGCCACGAAACCTAAGGTTGAGAAACACTGCTATAAACTAGAAAAAAGCCGATTATTTCCGACTTCGAAATTTCGAACTTAGCAGCCCTTTGTTTCCGACAACCTGCCAACGCTCTGGATTTCAAGTGCACATTGACTAAAGCTGTACTTCAACGATTTATTGACGAACAAAATGAAAGCAACATAAAAAGGTGTAGCGCACACGCGAACATGATTTCCGCGCCCGTTGCAGGAGAGAGTAGCGATCGTCGTGCCTGCTTTCCCACGCACGCGCTGTACAGAACGGGGGGGGCCGACAAGAGCAGGACACATACACGTGGTCCGACAAGCGGGGGAAATATCGCAGCGTGTCTGCAGCGGCGTCCGCTGAGCTGTGGAAAAACGGAAGACGCGTCAGCAAACGAAGTGATCCTGAAGTACCTTGAAGCGACAACCGTTAAATACGCACGCTTTGGATTGGGTTACTTGCTTTCACAGACAAGGACATTCGGAGTGTCCGTTGACAAAATACGGTATTAACTGAAGTCCTCGAGAATGTTGCGGCCTTTATATTACACTCGTTCTTGAATTTGAAAGCAGAACAGAGGACACTGAACTCAGATTTTGAAGTTAGCGTGCGTATTTCAACGATTTCGAAAACCGCGTAACACCCACAACGCTGGCTCCGAAATTGGCGGGGCCTTTACTGCGAGGCAGTTTCCAACCTGGCTGAACCAGAAGTTATGAGCCCGTGGAGTGATAGAAATGGGGCTGACAATCTTGTGGCTTTCCCGTTTATGTTCAGCGAAGTAGCTCCAACTCCCCAAACTTAGCTTTAAAAGAACTTCATGCATGTAGGTGTGAACGCGGTTTACTGTCAAAAACGATAACACACAGGCAAAATATTGACAAGGTTCTGCAAACCATATTCCCACAAGCAATCAGCAGGGAACTCTCTGCCACGAAGGTGAAAATTAAAATCTTAAAATCACTGTGCTGGCGCACAGCGGTAAGTATGGCCGCAATGACAGTATATCGGGCTTTTAAACGTTCAGAATATAATGGAAGTTAACGATCTGATTACAATTTGGCACATGCAGTGTGGAAAAAGCGTAACAATCGGCCACGTTTTGTTCCATAACATCAGCCTGCACAAACCACCCTGCGTTCGACCTTCTGAAGTAAGCAGGAACTCATACTGGGCCACGTCGTGTTTGTTATGATTTCGTGATGTTTAACGTGTTTGGGCGCAGACACTGCAAGGTCATGCAGCGCTGCNACCGCAGAAGCGTGANGTCCATTGTTCGTTTGCAGGTGGAAAATGCGCGACGAGACTGCAACCGACGAAAAAGAAGCAAGTTTAACTTTCTCTCAACGTTACGAACTAGTTAAACTTCTATTTGCTAACAACTAACCATGATCCTCAAACCAATGCCGCTTCACATAACTACCTGTCCTTTTTTAAACATCTACTATTTATAGCCTCGATTGATGGTTAAGCGTCGCGCAAATCCACCTGCGTGCTGTGGTTAAATTTTAGAGCTTGCTTTCGACAATGTTTATCCGGCGACTTCTGAAGCAGGCGGCGCAGGGAAGACACTGCACATCATCGACTCCTGCCCGTCCCAGTCGTGTTTATCTCGCTGATATGACAACAATGGCTATCACCAAACCAGGCAGGCCAGTTACCCGATTTCGCCACAGTGTTTCCGCGATGACAATCCGAAGGCATTTCTTCCAATTGCCAGGACTGCCCAAAAGTCCAAGAAGAGTTCGGCATGGTTGGGCGGATGTGGTGTCAGGGTGGTTTAACAGCAGCGCTTCTTAACATTTACACTTAGCAAAGCTACCGACGACCATGACTGCGCTAACCCTTTACAACGCTGAGAATAAAGCTAGCATAACAAAAGTTAGCATAATAATATATCTATCACCTTTTTAAGCTCAAGGACATTAAAACAAACTGTACATAGAGAGAAAAAAGTTAACATAACGTGAGATCTAACTGTTTATCATGCAAAAAGATATCCCACATAAAAAATAAAGCTAACACGGGCCGAAGCCTCTCCTCCTGTTCAGGGCTCACTTCCACACTCTGCGGGCAAAAGCAACAAAACGTGATCTGAATGCGTAGCATGTCTCTTTTGCCGTTCACGCACACTAGCCAGACTTCGCAGCAGCGGTCACCTTTACTGAATTCTCTTTCAGCTAAGTTAATACTATCGTCACCGCTGTGTGGCAAATGTTGCAAAAAACTATTCGCACAGAATTACCAGCTGTTGCAATGCAGAGAATCTTTGTTGTTGGTAAAAGGAAGCCACAGCGCACTAAGCAATGCGGCCGGACAAATTATTAAAAAATTGCCGCTGAAACATGCATATTATGAAGGATCACACCACTTGGCTCCAACTGCACAGTGTGCAAATTAGAGCATTTACACACAATAGACCTGCATTCGCTTGTGCATACTAGATACAAGTCAACTGTAAAGTTTCACGGAAAATGGCTTAAGCAACAGGTTACATGTGTACGTGAGTTTAAAGTTTAACACGTTTTCAACACAATATGATATCGTGCGTTCGGTTGACACTGCACGTGAAGGCGAACACATGTTATCAGTTATACGTCAGCCAAACATTTTATAGTCGCAAACGGCACAAATCATCTTGTAAAGATGGCTCACCTTGGAAGGCTAGTAATCATGGAAACCGTGGTAGGCACCGTGGAAGTTTCCACGGTGGCCATACCAGTTAGTATGGTTTGTATGAGTTCGCATGTCCCCCCATCCCCCGCCTCGGCGCCTTCCCAAACCCTCCCGGGCCTGAAATAAAAATAGAAACAATTACCCCCATGCAAATATAACAGAATGAAGCATCAAAGAACACACACAACTCTTTCAGGTAATACAAACTACAGTTACATCATTTGCCGTAGTTCACAGAAAACAAGTGCACTTATGAAACCAAAATATTTAGTCATATTTCGCGTCAGGATGTTTGTTCCAACAAGCTATTAAACGCACTGACCAAGGCAGCACATGCCCCACAGCAACGACATACGAACTTTAGAAACATATAAAAATTGAGAAAGTGGGGCGGCTCACTTTCAATCCCTTACCTCCACCACCATAACCGCCCTGGAATCCACCATAATTACCATACCCCCCGGGCCCGTACCCCCCACCGTAACTATATCCTCCGCCATACCCATCGTAGCCTCCACCATAACCGCCTCCGTACCCAAAACCTGCAAGGCATAAGCACATGATAAACAGCACATACGTACGATGCAATGTGGTAAGTCATGAGTTTAAACATCGGCTATTATTATTGACCATTCCGCACGCCGATCTACTGCGGCTTGTTCAATGTTATTCAACCTTTAGTCTCTCATGTAGTGCAGGGTTCCTACGCAATTTTGAATACAAATTTTCAGACCTTTTCCCGCTTTTTTCACACTTACTTTTGTGAATGGCATACCCAGGTCAAATACAGGCACTATAATAGCTAACACGAACAGAGCAAAACTGTATCTTGAATGAAATATTATGAAAATGCACGTCAAAGATCAAGTCTGGAAAACGACCCCAACTTTAAGACCCGGTAGGAACCAATGATAGTGTATGCTGAGCTTTATTAAGCGAATTCGTGTTGCATCATTTCTTTCCTGCGCCGAAACGAGCAGAAATCGTGGACAGGGATTTTAACAAACCTGACCTTCACAAACTAGCTTTCGGTCATCTACGAGGGCAGACACACATTTAGGACCAAGTGAGCATCACAAACCCAGCTTTAGTGAAAGCACACTACGCACAAGTTTCAAGCACTCAAGAAACTTCACTCACCACCCCCGTAACCTGGAGGTCCTCCCCAACCACCTGTAAACAAATATCACTGAAATTAGCTGATAAAATAACCACAGCACAATACTAAACGACTTAAAATGTAGGAAGCTCATTGCGATGCGGATTTCTCCTCAAAACTGTTTTCAGACAGGGATAACTTGGTGTAATCATTGCCGGTTACCATAGTGCTTTTTACATCCAACCGTATAAATTTCGATTAACCCTTACCTCGTCCACCCATTCCGCCACCTCGACCCATGAACCTGCCGCCTCGGTCAGGTTGATTGACGGCTTCTTTTACGTCAATCTGCACAATAGATGGGATAGAAGTCATATGCGAAGCAGGCAACTAAAACGGGAATACGACGTTTGCTTGTTTGCTCATAGCGATGCGGTAATGATATCCACATTTCAATTCAGACCTGGATAACTTCAGTAACTAATCACAGCAAACTTATAGCAGCAGTCGTCAGATAACAGCATGCACGAATGTCGTGTCATGGAAATAAAACATTGTCTGGTCGCGTGTACGAATAACAGCCTGGATCAACGTTGTTCGGATGCAAGGTAGAGATTTTGTGGCAGGAACCAAGAGACGCTGAAGCGCCTGAACTGCGATGCAGTTCAGTCGGTATTTCTCAACATCGCGCCGGTTCATATTACGTACACTGTTACTGTTAGGTGCTGATTGGTTCATGTGGCATAAATTACCATTGATTTCACAGATGCTCAGTTTTGTAACAGCTATATTATCCGCCTACACGTAAAACAAATGTAGGATTATGGGGCGTGCTTTTCAGCTGGACGGTTTTACCGGTAAAATACTTACAACTTTGCCGTCAATTTCAGGCTTTTTGTTGGCAATGGCCTGCTTTAAAACTCCATCTTTCTTGAAGGTGATAAAACAGAAGCCTCTGGGTTTATGAGTAACTTTATCTGTAGGTCGTTCATACTGCTCTATCTGTACAAATAAAAGTAGGTTTTATTGCCAGGCTACTTAGGGAGTAGCCAAGTACTTTTACTTTTATCTACGTTGAAATTACAGGAAATGTTCTGATGCCTTAAATTTATGTTAAACTCCTGCTGTATGCTCTCAAACTGTTATTCTGGAACCAGCATTATTAAACAGTGGTAACATGGAACATGACAGTTGTTATCAACCTCATATTAAGCCTGGCATAAAAATATCAAATTTTCAGTGCGAACTAAAGTAACTCATTACACAATGGTACTTACTTCACCATATTGGCTAAAATGATTTTTTATTGTTTCGTCAGTGGTTTCAGGGTTGATGCCACCAACAAACATTTTCCCATCTTTACGCTGAGCTTCTGCTCGCTTGGGATCTATCTTCCGCCCATCAAGATGGTGAATTGATTGCTTTAAAACCTTTAAACACCAACATCAGCCTTACAATCACATGTGCAACACTGCCAGTGGACCCTACTTTTTACAGATACAACAATCACCAATTTCCTAAACTGAAATATATTGCAACTGCAGTGAGTCAAGCTTTTTTTCACTAAGACATTTTCCCCATGATAGTATGAAAACTCACTGTAACACTATTCACTAATCTATATTTTCAGACATTATGACCAAAATTTTTTTCTGCTAATAAAAAAATGAATTGTCATGACCATAAAAACCTGGCAATGATATTCTAGTTATTATCAAACTACGAGAAATGTATCATAATAACTTGATGCAGAACCATTACAAGTGGGAGTATCGTTTGTTTTAATTCATGGGACCAGTTTCTTTTTGTTTTTCAAAACTTTCTGTTTACATCTACACATTATTAAGTTTAGGGCAGTGGTCTTCAACGTGGGCAAAATCGGCACCCAGGGGGCGATTTACAAGATTTGGGGGTGGATTTCTGCACTGGTTGGGAGTCAAGCATTACTGTTCTCACAAGGAATATGAATGTGCACTGTGCAGGTGTTTTGTTGAGCCTTTTCCAATGTTTAAAGTCAGACAAATGAGTAGAGAAACTGTTGCACTGAGTAGTTTGTTAGGTTGGATAACCCAATCGTTCCATAATAATGTCACAAAAAGAACAAGCAATAATATTTGCCAACCTGTATACATAAGCACACAGGATTTTGGACGTTTTACATACAGTACGTGTTAATTAGTACTATTATACTGATTTTGGTTAAAAGCAACCAATACTGATATAGCTATTGGAAAATGCCCACTCAAATTCCATTTTTTGTAACAAAAACTTCAGCACACACGTAACAAATACTGCAATTGTCTTGACATGAACAAGACCAGTGCAAGCATCGTAAGACTTTAAGCTGACCAACTTGCAAACCACTTTGAAAAAGCTTGCAGATAAACACCATTGCAAGCTTCGCATTTGTTGGAACCAGTTGTTTTTTTAGAAATGATTATATTTATTCTATATATGCATTTGTATTTGTTTTGTGCTAAATAGATTCCCCGTATGTCATTGGCACTAAAATTATTTTCAAAACAACATAATATTTCATACATCACAAAAATTGTAACTGGGGGGCAATTTTCAAAAGTTCCCGTAGTGGAGCAATTGTACAAAAAAGTTCAAGACCTCTGGTTTAGGGTTCACATTCAGGGTGACATTTCAGGTTTAGTACGTTTCTCCCAAGCCTAGAGTCCACTGCACACTTGTCCTGCATTACTGTCAGCGGACAAATAAGTTTTCAAATGTTTAAGGTCTACAGGCAGACCACCTTTTATATACTCTTTTGATGCATAAATTAGCATGACAGTCAGTGATTGTTAAGGGAAGTACTTATAGGCAGACGATTGAATTTCAAAACCTACATTTTTTGCTTCATTTGTAAAACTGCTACCTGCAACTTTGGACACGACTTGTACCTTTTCTCTTGATATTAAATCCAGTTACAATGTCAATAAAACATTAAAAAAACAAACAAGTGCGTTAGTTGCATTGCACGTGCTAACAGTTGAGACACCCTCAACACATACCTACCTTATCGACAGATTCTGGCTCTTCAAATAAAACAAAGCCAAATCCTCTGGATCGAGAAGTTTTGCTGTCTTTTTTTATTGTGCAGTCTCTGACTTTTCCAAACTCCGAGAAATATTCTCGCAAATTGACTGAAATAAAAAAATACTGCTATGACATTTGTGAAAGTAGCTATAAATACACAGGAAGTCCACTAAACTTGGCTCATTGCGAAGCTACAAAGCATCAACATGTATCATTATTGATGACGAAAAATTTGTAATCACTGCCAAGAAGCAATTAATTAATTTGATTATTTTAGATCATAACTTTTGCCTAGCGGTTGGGCTCTAGGCCAGGCATCATTATCCATCTTTATAGAACAAGCACTTACATGTTTCAGTGTCCCATGACAAGCCACCGATGAACATTTTCCTGCAAAAGAACATGCTAGACGAGTCATTTGAATTTGAGACCCTGCACTAGTTTCAGAACAAATGATTTCCATTACTACGATGTTGTAATGCTCATGATATATGTTACACAATGTTATGGTGAGAATGCTTTTGACAACAAATATACACTGATTTATAAAGCGAAGTAGAAATGGGCAATTGACAGAATAACTTCCATTATGATGCCACCAATAAAACAACCTAAAACTTGCCAATTTTTCTTTAATTGAAACTACAAAACTTTCTGCATCTGTTGAGTTTTCGAACAGCTCTCCTACTCAATTGGCTGGCGAGTTACGGCCTTCAGCTAATATGGCCAATGTTATCTTTTGCCCAACTTGATTTTTCATCCAAATTTTAGATCCAGAAATGCTAAAATGCCGATTGTGGGCTCTAATGACTTGAATTACAGCCTAGTTTCCAATAAAACTAAGAGACCAAAAATTGGGTCATTGGTTCGATGCTCAGGTCCCAATGACCTTGGACAAAAACATGGGTGAACCTACCTCCATTATGACGTTACCAAAAAGAAAACCAAAAACCTTACTCAATTGGCTGGCGAGTTATGGTTGTGCAAAGTTCAGCAAATAAGTGGTGCACGTGGCACTAAAAGGGTTTAACTTTTTGGCGTCAGCTAGGATTCACAGATTTTCAAAAAAAACAACACCTAAACACATGTGGCTTTGCGCTGGAATTTCTCTGGTCTGGTATGCTGTACAGACCCAGTAAAAATCTCAAAAGACGCGGCAAGTCTTGTAGTCTGCACTCGAAAAAAATTTGTTTGCTTGGGGGTGCAGGTTTTTTGTTAGTTACGTCATAAGTGGAGGACTGTTAGGCCACCTTGGCCCACTTTGCTTGGCCCTGTGCACCAACCGTTAGGTGGTAGTATTTCGCTGAAGTTTTTACTGGAAACTAGGCTACACTCTGAGTCTTTTGATACTTTGGGTGACCTACCGAGGTTTTGGGTTTAGAAGTTGTGATGTAAGTTAGTAAAAATTTGACTTATTAGATAATTAATTAATTTGTTTATTTTAAATCATAACTTTTAAACCATAAAGGCTAGAAAGTCGATTAAAGGCTCAGGACTCGAGCCTAGTTTCCAATGAACTTCAGCGAAACAGTTTGGCCTAGCGGTTGGGCCTTAGGTCAGGCAACATGAGCCAAAATGACCCTAAAACTACCTTACTTACGACGTCGATCACAAAAACTCTGCACCCCCAACTAAACATTTTTTTTTCGAGTGCAATCTACCAAGCATGCCAAACCGTTTGAGCCCTTGAACAGCTCTCTAGCAGATATTTTGTAAGTGACGTCGTAAGTGAAGTGGTTTTGGAGCCATTTTGGCTCATGTTGCCTGGCCTAGGGCCCAACCGTTAGGCCAAAGTATTTCACTGAAGTTTCCATTGGAAACTAGGTTTGAGTCAGAGTCTTTTGAGCTTTTGATCGATTTTCTAGCGTTTCTGGTTCAAAAGTTATGATCTAAAATAAACAAAATAATCAATTATCTAATTAGTCAAATATTTTTACGAACTTACATTACAACTTCTGAACCCGAAACCCCAGCAGGTCATCCAAAGTATCAAAAGACTCGGATTGTAGCCTAGTTTCCAGTAAGAACTTCAGCGAAATACTACCTACTAACGGTTAGCACCAAGGGCCAGGCAAAGTTGGCCTAAAAGTCCTCCACTTATGACGTCACTCACAAAAAACCCGCACACCCAAGCAAAAAAAATTTTTTGAGTGCTGACTAGAAGACTTGTCACATCTTTTGAGACTTTTACCAGGCTGTAGAGCATACCAGACCAGATAAATTCCCACGCAAAGCCACGTGCGTTTAGGCGCTTTTTTTCTGAAAATCCCCGAAAGCAGACGGACGCCAAAGAGTTAACCAATTTCAATAAAATTTACTTGTTTGGAATTAGCATGAAAACTTCTACCTGCATATGAAATTGGAGATGGTGGGTTGACTTTTCCAATTTTTTTGGTTCATTTCACATAGAATGATCCCACAATTAAAAAATAATCATTGTGTCAAATGCATTCACTAATTTTCGCGAAGGAAAACTTTACAGGTTTATCTTTAACAGAAGATGCGTTTGGGCACTGCGGCTCAGTTTTCAGATTCAACAAACAGTTGTCAAGGTATAATGACAGCAGGCAACTGCCACCAAGACAATTTCTGACGCAAATTACACACATCACTGCCAACAATGCTTTCAAGTTAAAACGTTAGTTATTCTCAAAACACATTCGCAACAATTTCTTTTCAAAATCAGCAAAAGCCGTATCTTAACAACCGTAACCAGATTCGAATTTGAATGACTAAAAAAAACGACACGTGTCCGGCTTTTACCACCCAGGACTAAAATTACCGTACTTAATTTCATAATATTGTATAATGATTGTTCACTTACGCATCATTGTTTTCTGTGGCATTTATTAAGCTTCCCTCTTCCAACTCCTTTTCGCTTTTTGATGCAGCAGCGTCTGTTTCTTCTGTCTTTGCACCGTCGGCTTGAATTTGTTCGTCACCGTCGCCATTGGAATTTACTGCATCATTTAAATTGTCTATATTTTCTGATGCTTCATTCTCTGCGCTTTCCCCTTTAACTTGTGCATAAGTGGTTTCAGATTGATCAGAGTCAGTTATTGGCGTTTCTTGCTCTTGTTCCTGCTTGACCTCGACACCATTACCGTTGTCAGTCATGGTGGCAATGCTCAGGTTCGTTTCGCCCACAGTATTTCCGCAAGGACTTTTCCACGTCAAATGCTATTTTGCAACAAAACTGAAAACGACGTTGAAAATTTGCTATATTCGTCTTACTTTCCGGATTGTCTATTAGTAGAATACTGACCAATTTTTTCACAACCACACAACCTAGTCAGTCTCGTCTAAGCCTTCCTCCGAGCAATTGCTCATCGACTTCTTTGGCCATGTGGCCGCCACGCCAACAGCACCACGTGACTTCTTTTCGCATTTGATTGGTCAGTATAATCATGCGCATGCGCAGAGACCAATGTAACGTGCGCAGCTTCACGAAAAAAGCAACATCCATCGCGTTTTTTGCAGACATGGCGGAAATGGGCCTATGAAAGAAGGAATTCGTGCGTGGTACCAGATACGTGAGACGAAACAACGTAGATGTAAAAATCTGTAGACAAGCAGAAGGAAATGTCCACAAATGGTTGCAACAAAAATGCTCAGTTTTTGCACTCGTGTCAACGTTGTTTTCATGATAATCTTAACGAGTACGATTTACAATCGACATTCTGACGCCGGTGGTGTGTTGAGTTGAAAAAGTACACCACACACCACGTGTACGCAGCACTTCGTGGTGCAGCTGTTTCCAGCATGATTAGGTTGTTTTAAGTTATCTATTTACGAACAAATAAAAAAATGTTGACAACGTACATTTCTTACTCATTCGCCATAAAGCACTTTTTCGTTAAGACTGTTAGTTATAGCCTACTTTCAAACGAAGCAGTGCTGTCAAAAATGTATATAATTTGTAATACTGGCACTTATGTTCAGCTTCGAAGGGAAAGCTGTATAGCGTCTAAGTAAGCAGCTGCATCAGAACGCATAGTTTGGTTGATATGCTTTTGTACAATGCGGGTCTTCAACTTTTTATTCGCTCACTTCAATTGTATGATTTTTACAAATATTCCATTTTTCTCTCATAATGTACAGCGTCTGTATGACATTGATCGAATGCAGCAGTTGCCCACAGGCAAATAGGCTGATCCAGGTGGGGCTAAGGTGGTTCAAGAAACTTTCCTAAATTTTCAGTTGTGTTCGTTTCATGGAAAATAAAACTTTATACATGCAATACTTAAGAAAAAATACCACCCCATGAATCGCACGCAAGTATTTAAGCTCTTGTTTCGTTTCAATAAAACTGGGCTGCTTAGCAACAGGGCAGAAGTTAAATCGTCGTTCCCGATCAAATATCCTACCAAGATTATCATATTACAGGGTTCCCACGCGGTATTGAAAGTATTGAAAAAGTATTGAATTTCAAAATCGGTTTTCAAGACCTTGAAAAAGTATTGAAATTGGCCAAAATATGCATTCAGTATTGAAAAAGTATGGAAATTCGAAATGGAAAATAATTTTGAAGTATCTGAGCAGAATTTTACCGAAGGCAAAGTAGTTCGTTATTTATGCAATGTGCAAAATTGAGTTTCATGATTAAGAAATTTCTGAAAATGAGGAGAAGGAATGGTATTGGACTTTTAAATTTAGTATTGAAAAGGTACTGAAGAAGTATGGAAAATGGTTTTTAAAAATGTGCGCACCAGGAATTGCCTCGCGTCACACCGGATTGGAAGCACTGGCATGAAGACCTTCTTCGCCCCAATTACGGATGCCATACGTGTTGGCTTTGCCATTCGTGCAAATCGTGGCCTCATCACCAGTGGCGTACTTAGGGTTTCCCGCGCCTGGGAGCAAACTCAGTTTTGGCGCCCCGCCCAGCCCGTTCATGGCAGTATAGATGCGAAGAATGAGTTGGCTATAAAGGGGCGTCGAAAGCTGACTCGGGCCCTGCAATCGCCTGCGTATTGTTGTTTCTAAACCCGTCTGAAAACTTCCTATGGTTGTGACGTCACAGAATCGGCGTCAGGACCTTTGAATCTTGGAAATCATTAAATACCGTAGAGTTTAGAATCTAATCGTTTCGCCTGAAGCTATTCCCTCTAAAATTTTGGTCACGATTGAACATTCAAACTGTTTCACTACGACACTCCAAATTTCGGTAAAACATTCTCGAATTGTAGTAACTACTGAAATAAAATGCAAAAACTAACCAAAAACTTCCCTGATCTTCTGTACAAATATGCATGAATTTTAAATGACAGAATTTTTTGGGCACAAAAATCTTCTGATAACACATGATAAAATTGGCCAGAGTTGCGCCTTGTTTTCTAAAACACGGGTTTGTCAGAGCCTTTTGAAGATGCGAAATACAGCTCACCCGCTTGTTCCACTCCCTGGTCAGGTCTGGGTACAATCACCGCTAATGCAAGCTGTAGGCACCAGGGGTTTCTGGAGCATGCACTCTCAGAGTTTTGAGTAATAAAACATCATAAAGGACTGACTGAGCGAGACTCACGAATACATAAAAGAGAAGAACAGACAGAAGAATGCGTTTGAAAAACTGAAGGCAAATGATTTTATACAAAACTGCTAGATAAATATAAAATCGCAAAATCCCAAAGCATTTTCTTGCCCATAACACCCTAAAACGTTGACAGAAAATAAAAGAAACACTGCGATTTAATGCTTTAATTGTGATTATCTAACTTCAACGACAAAGTTTTCTTGCCTTTACTGAAAATTTTCAGTTGTTCCTTAAAAAAATTGCAATGAATGAAATGTGTTACATCAACTAATCTAAGAAATATCTAAGGTCAGTGACGCTCCGCGCGAAGAAGTTCCGGGTTAGCAATTGTGTGACCTGAATTTCGACAACCATGTCCACGGAAATGCTCAGTTTCTAGGCCAAAGTGATATAAAGTGCACATGTAGCAGTAACTGAAAAGTTCACAATAAATAATATACTCAACATTGTTACACAAATGCAATTATAATTTTGCGTAAGTATTCAGCATTTATTTAGATATCCCACAAATAAAAATCATCATAACTTTATTCAGAACCACACTATATCCATTTCAACATGAATTTTGTCAAACCATAAAAGCTCAAAAATTTTCCTAAACATCCGATCTGTAGTCGCAACAACCAGCGGCATGCAGATAGGTCTGGTGATTTCCGGGGCAACTGCTTGATTGTATGCCCCCCACCAAATTCTAGTATTGAGGAATGTGAAAAATACAGGCATTTGAAATAAGCGAAAACTCGTTTTGACTGATAAACAAATTTTGAAAAATTGAATTAAAATGAATTCAAAGAGTAATTTTTGTTTTTAATGTGTTAGGTTTTTAATAATTTGTTTTATTCTGTGGGCTTGAGACATCTGTATACAAGCAAATTTCTTCCACTCATGGTTAAGCTATGCCTTGAGGAATTAGATATTGCATTTATGTCCTTTATATTTTTCTGAACTATAAACAAATTGCTAAGGATGTTTTGTTCAGTAAAAACAGACGAAAGTAACGATGCGGTGCTTCATTTCTCTCTCAGGTCACGTAACATACATTTGCATGCTCCCTCAGGCAAGTTCAAATTAGATCCATGCAGCACGTTTTAGTTGCAAATAAGAAGCGTCTAGTTCAGGGGCGCAAAAATGGGGTCGCGCACTCGCACCGCGCGACCAAGAACGTGGAGTGCGCGAACGTTTTTTCACCTTATATACTTCATGCATATGAATGCTGCATGGCAAAGCTTATATGTGTGCGCTACTAAAATTGCTGCGCGCTGCTAACATTCACAGAAAATTTTGCATCCCTGGTGTAGTTACAAGATGTTGATAAAATGCACTTTTTGCAATTTCTCTCTTTGGATGACCCACTGCCTTAGATGTCCGGGTCCGTCGCCTCGTTCATCCCCCCTCTGCACAACCCTGGTAACAACATTGTATAAGTTTTATCGCTGCTCTAAAAGCATGCGCAGTATAGCACCCTGCATGCACTGTGAAAGCTGGATTTCCGTCCCATTGTGACGCAACTATAAAATGATAAGGAAGTCGAAAAATTAGCAACTCTTGTTTTCTGAAAGCGTTGTGACGCAGCTGTGGGTCAAACCACAAGCGGGCGCTTACTGCTGGCGACAGAAACTCCGCCTTGAAACGTCACTACGTTCATAACTGCTCGCTTTGCGAACCTTGATGATCTCGATGAGATTTCGCAATGACGTTTGACATTTTGTAAATTGTAATTGTTAGCAACCGCTGACATTTGATATTTCGTAATTAGTACGTAACATTCCGAACTCAATTTGGCGCCCCCAAAGTGCTGCGCCCGGCGACAGATGTCCCCCCTTGTCCCCACCTCGTTACGCCACTGCTCATCACCAAAAACAAGTCTTTGAAAATCCATCTTCAACTTTCTCTTGCAATATCAACAGAGAAATACCGGCGCACTTGCTCGTCATCCGTTTTTAAGGCGTGGATGAGCGGTTGCTTGCAGGGCGTCCTTCGCGAAGGCATTTAGATTTCCTGGCTTGTTCTTATGGGCTTTCTGGGCTTCGCGCAAATGTTTCCCGAACGTTCTCGAATATCTCCTCAGATACCGGTGGCCGTGGCCGGACACAAACAATTTTCTTCTTTGAAGTTTTTGTGCCATTCCCAAATTTGTACTGCAGCAGCTGATGCTTTTTATGGAATTTTCTTACAAATGCACGCTGCACAGTCTTTTTCGACTTTGTCCAAGCATGTGTGATACACAAAATTCCGTTTCTGTTGAAGCGAGTGAAATTTCGATACCTGAAAAGAGAAACACACGAAACATAAAATGTAAAGTTTGAGTTGTTCGTAGGCGTGCTGTAAAAATTTGTGACATTTAAAAAAATTGGTCAAGTAATGGATTGCTTAATGATTACAAATATTTTGGGACATAAAAATCGTTTTTTGTACCTACTTTACAGAGGTTATTGTTGTTGGTTTGTTGCGTGAAATGCGCAATGACGTTAAGGAGAGTGAATTTTTGTAAATGGGAGAATGGTCTCATGGCGTGCGCACTATTTGCAACGTTCTTTGGTTTTGTTGACAGTCTCATCTGTTTCCGACCTCCCATATTCGTCGGTAGTGGTGAACATATTTTATTCATTTACTGAATGCCGCGCCTTCTTTATATTTAACCCCTGTTTTGACACACGAAACCTGCGAGGCGACGCTCGTGCGCTAGGCTTTAATTAACATGAAATGGCAGCTCCCACCAGCAGAAACAAAAAGCAGCGTCTGCAACAGGTAATAGCGGCAACAACAGAACGCCCCTCTCAACCCTTGCTGTGAAGTACAAACGCCAACTGCCCCAAACTGTCGTCAGCGATCAGCGTTTCACGATAAAGAAATTAAGGCGACGAGGCAGCCACACACGAATCTCCGCACCTGTAACAACCAAAACCTGGCAAATGACTAAAATAAAACATAACTTTTTATGTCAAAAAGGTGTTGTTGTGAACGTGGGCTATACGGCTAGAGCTCGTTTGTCTCGCAGGCCCTCTTGTGGCTGATTGACTTCCGAGGATAATGAAGTGTCGTTATTGCACCATGCTGGGGTCGGGTACTTTTTGGCGCTGGCCAGTTGGCGCCGAGCTGTTTGGTTCTGAGCTCTTGTCAAAATGTTCTGCGATGTCAGAATGCATTAATGCATTTAAGGAGATTTTTGTTCGGAGCTTTCCCAGCAATCATTTGCTCGTAGACAACATCACGCCCTATCAAACTTGTTTTGATACTTCATACAAGCAATCTGTACTTCCACTGCTGAAGCACCGTGACGTGACTAGTGTCGGATTAAGGTGGCGCGAGGCCTATAGCCTATAAACAGCGCAGGGCCCTAAGTTAAAATAACTTTGAACAAGTGAAACACTGTTAAATCATAAATTTTGTGGACATCCATGTGACTACCGATCAGGCCCGTAACCAGGGGCGACGAAGCCCTCCTTAGAAAAATTTTCGCCCCCCTGAAAAGATAGGTCCGACATATTTTAAAACTAGTGAACATTGTTTGAAAATTTTGTCCCCCTCTCAGAAAACTCTTCGCCTCCCCTGGTGTCCCAGGCCGGTTACGGGCCTGCTACCAATATGCATGCTGAATTTCGTAAATACGAAAAATCTGGTCTAAATAGCAACTGGTGGAGATTATGGACTAGTATTTCTGCCACCTGAACTCATTGTACGTAGCTTATATTTAGGTCCACAGCTTATATAGTGTCAGTTGTTTGTTAATCAGTTATGCTGAGCAATGAGGTACCTTGGTAAAACAAGGTAAAGAAAGATGAGACTATGAAATGAAGTTTAATCAATCATGCCCTATTGTAAATCAGCTCTATAAGCGCAGTTAATTCCTAAAAACCTCAGACCTTCAGAACAAAACCCAGAAAAGCATTGAAAACCCAAGATCTAGGGACAAAACCCCAAGTATGGCAACATATTAAAGTTCTGAAGCAAGTCATATGTTTGTCAAAATAAAGCAATAATTGTGTGCGAACGTCCCAAAAGGGTCCCTTCAACAACTGTGTAGACAAAGAACAATTCAAAATCAAATGACTTCAAACAATTTACAATGTGAAGTTGACTTCCACGCAGAAGTAAATTCCCAGACAAATTAAAAAATTAGCTTGCTTTCAGCGAATAAATTTATGTATAGCATATGTAAAATATAGGATCCACTTTCTGAGAGTTTGCCGAAATTCTAATATCTACCACTGGCAGGTCTACAAGAACAAATTTAATACAAAGGACCGCGGGGCTCTCACAAGCGCGGGGCTCGTAGCAATTGCTGCATTTGCTATTGTTGTTAATCCGGCACTAGCCGTGACTGCTCATTGACTTTCTTTACTACTTCGTTGTTTTAATGTGAATTCGCCTTTTCATTCGTTTTTAAATTTACATTTCCAAAACAGTAAAAACGGGTCACATTTATTGCATTTATCAAAAACATATAGATAGGCTACCCATCATGGGAAAACTTTGGTTTCATCCCTCTTGCTAAGATTTTCATGCATTTATGTTATTGACTCCACGCGAAAGTGAATGGAAGATTTTTCGATGTTAAAAAAAGCACTTCGTCAAAGCCCTAACAAACAGAAAAAAAGCGCCAAAACTCATGTCAAGAAAAACGTACACCATTTGTTGCCTTCTTTAAAAAAACAGTTGCCTTCTGGAAAAACAGCTGACGTGTGCGTAATATAAATCTAGCAGATATTCCATCGCTGACTACACCCCTGTCTACAACCCAGATTTGGATCGCCTCGGTGCGACCCACACTTTTGGAAACGCTAGTAAAGGGAAAGGATAAATATACGTTGTTCAAACGTAAGTGGAATTGGCACTCAACCCAGTCCCGTCGCCACGGGGGGCTTTGGTGGGCCTATTCCACCACACAAAGCTCCAAGCTCCTCCAAATTGAAACATGAAACACTATAAATATGTGGAGTTTTGGTTAATTTGATAATCTTAAGCCCCCCAAACAAGCGCAAAGCCCCCCGCAGAACTGCAAACCCCCTATTGGAAACTTTCTGGCGACGGTTCTGACTCAACCATAGTTTGAGTGATTAGGTTCCTGGCCCCCTTTTCGCCTACCTGAATAGTACTATGAAAGCANATGTAAACCACATACCGAATTAGTCTTTTAATAGGTTTGGCTTTGGTGACTGCTAAGAAAATTTAAGGTACCGTAACTATTTTATGTAAATATACAGTAAACCTCGGTTAATCCTGATCCGATAGACTGACGATTTTATCCAGTTTAGGCGAAGATTCGGATGAACCGAAGACGGTTTGCAGTGAGATATCAGTGAAAATTGTTCGTTTCAGCACATTTACGACCCAACAGCAGACTTCCGCAAAAGCAAAACGAATTTTTGATGTATTTACAATGGTACATCACCGCCATATCCAGTTAGTTATAAGCAATCTTAAATTCATAATTTCACATTACTTGGCTGCGCAGAAATCTGGGTTTTGGACCGACGCAGAGATTACTGCGACTGGTCCATGAGCAGTCACTCTGTTTGGAAGGTAATGCCATCCGGACATCTTGCCGGTGTCAAGCGAAATTTCTGACCTATTATTGTTTGTCAGTCCTTTTGCTTCTCAGAATGAAGGAATAAAGTTTGGCGATTACTTTTTTGATGTGTGTTGTCTAAATTAAAACTTTTTGGTTAGATGTCAGATACCCACAACAAGCTAAAGTACGGGAATAACTATAACCACTGAAAAATATTGGACTAGTGTCAGAACTTAATTATATTTCCTTTTCTAACATAACCCGACACACTTACCTAAACACTAAACCAGTGTTTCTCAACCCCGAGTCCGCGGAAGGCTCTGGATGAGTCCGCGGAAGGCTGGAGTCCGCAAGCCCCAGAGGCAAACAAGTTTGCTGTAATATCCTCACACAGAAATAACTCTATTAACTTCATACCATCGACGTTGTTTCTCATACAGCGATTAAAATGCACCTAACCAGCCTGAAAAAGTTGAAATTTGCTGTTCCACCTGGCATTTATATATTTGAGGTTGTGTGGTCAGCAACTTAAGCTTGAAGCTGTTGTCTAAACTGCCATTTGTTTTTGTCGTCTTATTTTATAATTGCTAAACGAAAGCAGGCGTTTGTGTATAACGACAACTACTTGAAACTTGGATTTACTTCAGTCTTGGTAAATGGTGAACTCCTGCCACAGTTCGTGTTATGCTAAGAAGTCCTTGCTCACGGATCTCTCAAAGAAGCTAACTATCGAGTAAAAATACGTAAAATATCATGACGAAATTCTTGAGCGTTTTAAAGAGAAAAACCGCCAGGTAACGCGAAGCCGTACTTATCGTCTATCTACTTCAGGAGTAAAAACCTACTCCCACAGTAAAGCAGTGCATGCTTCTTTTTCTGTTGTTTGGAAAAATGCAAGAGCAAAAGCGCTTTATACAGCAGGAAAAAGCTTGGTCAAACCAGCAGCCGTGAAAATAGCCAGGATAATGTGTAGTGATGCCCAGTTCAGGGGTGTGGAACCGAGCATCACTGCCGGGCCAAATGCACATAACTGATCGGTCCAAGGACCACAGCTGTATGTGTCAAGCTCTGCGGGTTAGAAAAATCGATGGCCGCCCACTGAAGATTGGCAATACCCTTAACCTGCGTTTTCTGTTTGTTTGTTTGATTAAATCGCCATTGTTCCGCGAGGTGTGGACAGCACAGCGGTTCAGGTGTAGACATAATTGCGGTTGGGCGCTGAGTTTGAAGAGATCTGTCGCTATTTCGTTAGTTAAGACTAGTTGGATTTTCCTGACGTAACCATACACCAGTGCATCCTCGGAGAGGGCCACAATCTGCAAACCCGATAACACGCCCGATACTTCCTCCAGGTCAGTGGGCTGACGTTAAGATTTACAACCGTAACGCTTGCCTGTGGAGCAATGGGGTCTGGATAAAGTGAATACCATGTGCGGGTGAACTGGTGTGGTCATAAAGGTAAGTAAACAGTATACTATTTTTCTCTTAATAAAATTTAGGTTTGACGGGCCACAAAATGTCAGTTCCCGGGCGACTTTGGCCCGCGGGCTACGGGTTACACACACTTGCCGTAACTATAATAAGTTAGCTATGGTTTTTCTTTAAACAACACCATCAATTGGCGCATCCAAGGACTTTCAGTCGATATTCCGAAACAAATTATTGCTGCTGCGAAGCGAAGTGGAAATCAGAGGCTTGGTCAAACCAGCTTGGTCAAACCCTTATTTCAGAGGTGGGGGAGACTACAGATTTTGGAAACGATGCACAGTTCATGGTATTCGTGCGATACCGTGCGACTGAGGACTACGTGGAACAATCTCTCTTGTGCTGTCCACTTGCCAAACGTATTACAAGAAAAGTAATGTTTAAGAAAGTAGAATCCTTCACTGAGTAACACCAACTTTCGCGAAGTCACTGCGTGTCTGTTTGTGCCGATGGTGCTTATTCGGCCATGATCAGAATAAAAAAAAACTTAATGAATTTATGAAAAACGAAAATAAAAATATTGAAGTGGTTAGTGTCTTCAACGTCGAGAAAAAATCAGACAGCCAAGAAATTCAAGATCTGACAGCTTTTAAATAGTTTTCATCTGCTGTTAATCACATCAAAAGACGTCCCTTACGCATTTTGTATGTGTGGTGAGATGTGGGCAGAACACAGTGAACGTTTGTTTTATTTTTAAAAATCCGTTGCCTCTTGAGGAAAGATGTTGGAGAGAGTGGCCCACGCAATGGCACCGGTGTGTTAATCAAAAGAACAGAATCATACCTTTGCTGAACGATTCATCGACAGCAAGTGGATTGCCAAATTTTCTTAGGTGATTTTTTATGTTTGAATCAGCTAAACAGCTCCAGGCACGTAAAAGGTAAAATACTTTTAGATGTGCTTGAGATATCGTCGTTCAAAAGTAACATACAGTTGTGGATCCATCGAATTGAAAATGGAAGAATATCTGCGTTTTTAGCATCAAACGCATTTGCAGAAGAGGTAGAAATTGATTTGCTCTGCATTTGTCAAATTTTCTTGAGCGCCTTCCTACATCTCTCCGAGATGGATAGATATATCCCTTCTCACAATCAGGCCCGTAACCAGCTTGGGTCACCTTAGGGGCGAAGAGTTTTCTGAGAGGGGCCCAAATTTTTTGAACTATGTCCAATTGTTGCAAACTATATCCAACAGATTATTCCAGGGGGGCCAAAATTTTCTAGGGGGTTTCTCCCCCCTGGTTACGGGCCTGCTCACAATCACATCAAAACATTTAACTGGGCGCTAAGCCTTTTTGAGGTGCCAGAGTTGCAGATTCATTGTGAAGTAGATTGCATTGCTGAACAGCCGATTGAGCTGCAAAGTCGACAGCTGTAGAGTCTGACTCAATTTTGAGTGGATGTCCAGACAACGGAACCAAATCTCTCTGATCTGTGTCGGCAGGCAACAGAAGCTATTTTTTCCTACTACATACCGTTGTGAAACAGTTTTTCAACGATATGACAATTTTTTAAACCAGGCACCTATACCAACTTCAACCAGAAGACGACATCAGGTGTGCGTTGAAGACCACAGGTCCTTATTTCGACAAACTTGTGAAACAAACTAAGAGACAAGATTCTCATTAAAATTTGTCAATGTGGGGGATGAACTGAATTTGCTAAAACTAGTTTTTGTATCATTCTCGTAGTCTTAGTCTGTCTTGAGTCCGCGAAGGTTTATTAAACTTTATATTGATCCGAAAATAGTCCGTGTCTTAAAAAGGTGAAACGCTGCACTAAGCCCTAATCATCAATTTTCTCAGCGTATTTGATATGTAGAATATAACTTTGTGCATGCGCACATGGCGTGAAGTGAGAAATTTCGCTTGACACCGGGTACAATACACACGGAATAATATTCTACACAAGCACACTCAATATTGATCAATAGACTGAAACCGTGGTACAGCCACAGCGGCTTATCTTGAGCGTTGTTCAACATGACAAGCCATGCCCGTGTGTGACGCAATCATCGTCTCTACGATTAGTCGAATGTTGCGCGCAGTTGCGGCCGTTATGATAATTCTATACGCTCGTTGGTGATCGCGAGCATGCTTGTGTTGCATCTGAAAGCTGCCGGCAGTGCCATGGCAAGGCAGCCCCGTATCCCCGGTTGGGGGGCCCCCGACCATTCGTAGGGGACCCACAATGTATATCGTATCAGTAAGTTAGAGCCGTCTCTCTACCCTTGACTGTTACTCTTCTGTTTTTTGCCCTCAATGCAGAGCCGGTAAATTAAGCATGTAATATCATGATTCGTTAATTTCGAAAAAGAATTGCGGACGTTCAGACACTACAGCAGTATTTTCTAAAGCTGTGGTTACGTCAGAACAAGGCCAATTGTTAATGAAGTCTTGACCTTCTTCACTTAACTTCAATGGCTTCGGCCTTGTGCGTTGAAATTTACATTATAATGAATGTGCTGTGGAGTGTTGTGCAATCGCTTTGTAGCTGCGTACAAATAGAGAGACCAGGTTTCTAGTTCAACGTTAAAACAGTTTTCGTGAAAGCTGCTTAAGAGAGTTTATGTAAAGCTGAAACGAAGGAAGGCTGTTGTGTCAGTTCATTGTGTCTGTGACAAGACAGTCTAATTTAAAGTTTCGACCAGAAAAACCTGGGATAATCTCGATAAGTTTAACGCTCGCTTGATCTTAAAAATGCTCTTCAGATTTAATGTCACTTGCTATATGTCATGATGAAGATGGATGGTGTCAGATTCCAATAAATTCGTTCTTATTAGAAGCGTGTGAGAAATTTCCAGACTGTTGAGGACAGTGAAGGCAG
>JGI24158J21664_10002315_pt1 | contig 22921 bp, 15 predicted proteins | sample Ectturendosymbi3_FD_21664 | JGI IMG/M metagenome (IMG submission 21664)
ATCCTCGTCGCCAGTAAAACTCTGTTGTGTTTTTCCCTGACAGAGTTTCAAAACTCAGAGCACCTTGTACAAAATGCACTGTACTTTATTCGGAGAAGATAGCGGCAAACAAGGCAGACAGTTCCGCCTACGGTTTGAGTACAGTAATGTAGAGCTGCAGAGCACGTATCGAATAGAATGAGTCACCAGCAAATGCGACAATATTTAGCAACCGACCACGAGGTACAGAGCGCGCAAAACAAATCAATGCACGGCATGGAATAAATCATTTGCTGGCAGAAACAATCAGCGCCGCGGCACTTGCGCCAAACGTGCACAAGGAAAGTTCGAGAAAACACAACTCTAACAATTTTACACAAGTGCTCTTCTTTGCAGTGATTTCAAGTATATTCTGAACAATTTCAATCTTGACACAGAATGCTCCAAAAATGCAATTGTGCAGGTGGTTGTCAGCATCAATTTTACAAGTGTGTGTAGGTTTGGATGAAGGGTCATTCCATGTCAACTGTCCCAGCCAGTCAACCCACCATCTCAGATTTTCCTTGAATTTCATAAGCAGGTAGAACTTTTCATGCTGATTCCAACAAACTATTTTTTTTAATTGGCTGAGGTTTCACAAAGTTATAGACCATACAAAATGGCTGCTTTTTGTAGTCAATAAAGTGTAACAACCAACAAAAAAATCATCAACTAACGTTGAAACCAAATCATTCACTGTAATCATTTAATTGTTGTAAAATCTTGAAAAGATGATGTCTCAAGCATCTATCTTCACTTGTGATGAAAAATTACAAAAATTGATGCACTTGCCCCAATTATGGGGTAAAATAATGGGCAGTTATCAAAATCACTCATGCATGACATAAATTTTGAATGCTAATAATATGACGAGCACACCTGTTATTTGCATGTGCGATCCATCATCTGAAAGCTCTCATTGAGCAGATTTTAGTCTCAAAATATCCTGATTGTTCGATTACTTACCTACTCCCTAAGAGATTTACCTAATTATTTTGCATTTTTTGCCATAACTTTTGAACCAGCAATGCTAGAAAGCCTATCAATCCATAGGAAGACTCATTTTATAGCTTAGTTTCCACCAAAAACTAGAGCTAAAAAGAAGCTCTTGGCGTTGGCACCCAGGGCCTCATGACATCATCCAATTATGCAAAAACCTACTCCCCCATTATGATGTCATCGACAAAAAAACAAAACCCCAAACTTTATAAAATTTTTTTTTTATTGAAACTACAAGACTTTCCTTATCTTCAGAGGGTTTGAACAGCTTTCTAGTTTAATCGGCATGGAAGTTATGGCCTTCAGCCAAAATGGCCAAGGTTACCTATGGCAGGACTTCATTGTTTACCACAATTTGGGTAATTGAGCCATAATTTTGGGTCCAGAACTGCCAGAAAGCTAATCAAGGGCTCAAAGACTCAAATTAAAGCCTGGTTTCTAATACAAACTTGAGTCAAAAAAGTGGCTCGTTGGGTCTGGGTCCAATGACATCAGCCAAAAATTTGTAAACCTATTCTCAATTATAACATCACCCATAAAAATACTAAACTTTTTCAATTTAAAAAAAATCCAAACTACAGGACTTCCAGCATATTTAGAGGGTTTGAACACCTCTCTAGATCAATTGGCTGGCAAGTTATAGTTGTGCGAAGTTCAGCACAAAAAGTGGCACATGCAGCACTTAAAAGGTTAACTACATCGAAAGATTGGTAGATAATATTACTTTTGTTGGCAATATTTAAGCAGGGTGTTATATTGTTGAAGTCTTATTACACCACTCAACTTTTGCTGATTATATTTGTGTGTTTTGTCCAAGTGCACGTGGGTTGAAAAGTACACTAGATGTGTGTCAAGCTTATGCAGAATCGCATGGAATTATTTTCAACTATTTTCAAGGTCAGTGACGGATTTACGCATAGGACATGGCCTAGGGCCCCGCACAACTCATTTCTATGACGACTCATTGTCAACTTGAAGTTTGCGAAACTGCGCAAAGGCATAACTTAACAATTTACTTTGAAACTAGCGAAAATGCAAACGTCTAGGCTCTTATAAGTACAGTAACAACACAATAATATTGTTTGCTACGCAATGTACGAATCAGAATAGTGCTTTTCATCGGAATTCTGCAGTGTTTGGCGGTCTTGTTTTGTTGCGAGCTTTTAGTCAGTGGAACATTGAACATCAAGTAAGAAAGTGCTGTGGGAAAGGTTTGATACTAAGGAACACGGCTGGGCGCGAGACAGATGCAGGCCGTCTGTATGAAAGTGGTTACAGGCGGTAGCGTTGCCAGCCCAAAACTATTTTAAAGACAGCAACGGTATTTTGTTCGGGACACTGCCTGTCAAAGCACAAAATGACAAGGTATGCTAGAAATTTAGGGGGAATGGTCCCATTGCTCCCCTGGCTATTCCTATGGTTACAAAAAAAAGAATGAAAAAGAAAGAACAGTACTTCCTTGATGTTCAATCTTCCAGATAATAAAGCTCGTAAAAACGTAAGACAGTCAGACACGGCAGAACCCCGATGAAAAGCAATATTGTCAGCACTAGCGTACGGAGGGGGGCCACTGTGCCATGCCCCCCTCAGACCCTAAAAATCAAAAAATGTATAAACAGTATTCGGCAGTGGCGTCACTAAGGAGGGGCAAGGGCCTCAATTTAAAATAAACTGACTTTGTTTTTTGGTTACTGATACACGCATTACGCAACTTTTTTTATGACTACTGTGCGTTTCCTTTTCTTCATTTACATTTTACGATTTCATTCTTTCACTGACAAAGTTGCTTCACGCGTGGCTGTTAAGTAACTTAGCACAGGTAACAATGAACACCAGAAAAAAAGCTTCGGCTGGCGTGAGATGTGAGCCCACAAACTTCAATAAGCATCTTCGATAAGCGATACATGTCTAACATCCAAGCACGCATATAGGTTTATTTCATGAGCCTTAGGCAACAACAGTTCAGTTTTCTGTCTCACCGGCTAATAAGTCTCGTAAAAGCTTTATACTAAAACTTGCTTCCAGAATGCACAAAATGCGTATTTTTAGGTGTAATTTTGTAAAATTATCACGGGGGAATGCCCCTGGACCCCCTAGAATTGTCATGCCTTTGGCACTTCCCCTAAAATTGATTTGTGACGTCACACGATTGTGACAAAACTCTGCCCCCCCTCGGAAATTTTCTGCGTACGCCACTGATTGTCAGTATTGGATGCTACATTTGGTTGTTACCAATTAGACTTCCCACAAACAGAGATCGTTTGTTGAAACTCTATACGCCTACGTTAATTAAATCAGCTAGAACAGTTTCTTGTGAGTTTTACTTGGAAAAATGTGTCTACATTCAGCTTACTTCATGTGGTTAGCTGAGGGTGCAGGGACAATAATTTGCTGTGCAATACTTGTCTTCATGCTATTTACCTTCAGTCTAGAGCAGGGTTCTCCAAACTACGGCCCGCAGGCCAGATCCGGCCTGCGAAGACGTTTTGTCAATAATAAAAAATAATATATATACGAAAAACTTATTGACTTGGGAGAATGGAACATAGCCGAAACAATGAAATTACTTGAGAAGTCTGGCCCACAAATTGCCGTGTAATTTCTTATATGGCCCTCAAACAAATACGTTTGGAGACCCTGGTCTAGAGGATTAAAACACTGTATTTTGTATTGCTTGGAAAATGACAACTTAACAACGGCATAAACAAACCCTGTGTCCACTGAATGGATTGTGTCTGTTTGTTCCATAAAATATATGGTTACTATAACAAAAGAGTTTATGTACAGTTCATCAGATCGACAACTAGACAAAATTTTTGAAAGCGGCAACATGGACCTGCATGAAAATGTGTGTATCCGAAAAATAAACCTAAAAAAAGCTGGAAATCACAGAAATTTAACGAAGAGAATTTGTGAACTACCCGAAATTGCCATTTGTTCCAGAGAAAAATGTAGGAAAGGCTTTAATTTCTGTTGAAGATCTAAGGCAGGGGTGCACAACTTGCAGCCGTACGGCCACGTGTGGCCTTCGATAAAAATTGATGTGCCCTTTTATATTTAAAATATAGAGGTTATGGTGACGGTGCATTACTAAAAACTCTGTCTGCTGTATGAGTATACAGTACTAAGCAAAAAGAAGGCCAAACAAACGTGTGGAAGCAGGGTAGGCTCAGTGTGTGAAAGCAGAACAGAAGCAATGCAAAACATAAAACATCTTGAACTCACTGGCGACCTGATCTAAGGCAGTCATAGAACCAAAGTCAGCTCCACAAAAGATGGATTCTTGAGGGGACACTACACATAAGAAGGGCATACTTTAACTCTTTTCAGTCAAATAGCCAAGTCACACTTGCGTGGGGCCCCGAAAACCAGGATGAGCCCCGCGCTCCCTAAAACCATCCCTGGTTAGGGTCTTTACTTATCGCCAAGAATGTACTTCAAAAAGGGCAACCATATCCGTCCACCAACTGCTTGAATTGATCACGCAGACAGTTCATGACTGGTGTGGGGTACTTGAGAAGCTTTTCTCTTGGTCATGACAACTGGATAACAAGGTATGAATTATTCCTCAAATACAAAACAGCAAAATTACAACGCCATTCTGCTTACAGAGGCTCCAAGCTATGGAATGAAATTCCGAAAGACCTATTAAATAGACCTTACCATACATTTACAACTTATGTAAACAGCTCCTCTTTCAAATATAAATTAAATTGATTCCTGGCATATGTATGCACTTGCTTCATTCTAAGCAAGCAAACCCATCTTTGTCTCTAGTTAATTCATTACTCATGCCGCTGCTTGTTTGCGACGTTTTTTTCTGCACTTGATCTGTTATATATCTTGAGTTTTTTTCTTTTGTGTGTTTTTTTTCCTTTATTTCTTTGCGACAAACTTCTGATTGCCTTTCTCTTTGTTCTTTATAAGGGTTGGCTGACATGTTGACCTCGTGGTCATTTCCCCAACCCTCGCAGTCTTTTGTTGAACCACGTGTTTTTCCACATCTCGCAAAATAAAATTGATTGATAGGTCAATCAAGTTTGTACACTTTGAAGAATGAAGAGAAAATCGGAGCTGAAGTTTGAGGCATTACATGGTGTTTAACACAATTTCATTCTCTGTTGACCATGTTTCACATTGATTTGCAGGATGCTTGTTTAGCAGTTGGATTTAATTTGTTAGATGTATAATAATACTTCAACATTAGAGGTAAGAGTAGTTGTTTTCTAGGTTCAAAAATCAAAAGAATAAGTGCTGAGCATAATCAAGAATTGACAAAGGACATCATTAGAGGCTGTATAAAACATCTTTTCTCATCGTACAAAAACAACATCATTCAAGGCTGTGAAAAACGCATTACAAACATGATATCATTGGAGCCAGTATGAAATGATTTTTTTCACAATGTCCTAGACTTGTATGTAGCTCCACTGGTTCATAAGTTATAGTCAAATGAAAAATCTAAAACCACAATGCAGTTTCATAAAGTTCACCTGCTTTGACGACAGTGAACTGCCATGTGCCGCCAATGTGCCAATGTGTTATTAACACAATGTGTTATTAACACAATGTGCCAATGTGTTATTAACACAATGTGTTAATAACTTTTGCAGCACAGCTGATATATGTAAAAATGCTGCAAATGTTTCACACAAAAAAGTTCATTTTTTTGTGGGAAACCCTCATGCAAACTGCACAATGAACTACTAACTTACTTCATTTACTTTCACAGAAGCAGACTGATTTTCGAACTCTGGTGCATGTAAGTTGATGTTCAAAACTTTTACAATCACACTCACATTCGAAACGTTGTGAGCATTGCTCTGAAAGATGTTACAAAAAACTATCATTTTTACATCATATTTCATATCAAACTAATCTAACATTTTAGTTGCAAAAAATACTGAAAGCATGCAAACTCAGCAAAGAGTATTGTGTTGTTCTAAACAGTTGCATCGTACCTAATTGGCATAAATCATTACTTTGACATTTCACATTGAACAAATCTTTACTGAAATTTGCAAACTCTTTTCATACTTTATAGTGCACATAAAAGTTTTAAAACATCATGAGAAACTAACTGCAGGTAACATGTTCCAAACCAGGTTTGATGTAATTGAATCAAATCCAAGAAAAAGCACTCAGGTTTTCTTAAAAAATCCCACTTAAAAAAACAATAAAAACCACCAAAAAAACACTCTCTACTTTTCCTTGGAAAAATCTACTATAACTTAAAAAATAAAATAAGCAGAAAAATTGTGCAGTTAACTGTAATGCAGTTAACCGAGGTAAAATATATTCGTACTTTGGAATCAAACGAAAAGCAGCGGTTTTTGGTTGCCTTACCAATGACATAGCTTCTCCGCCAATTGTGCTAGAGACTGTTCAAACCCTCAAAAGATTTAGCAAGTCGTCTAGTCCACAATGAGCAAAAAAATTTTTGGTTGGGGGTTGCAGATTTTTTGTGCGTGATGTCATAAGTGAAAGAGTTTTTTTGGCCAATTTGGCTCGTATTACCTGGCCTACAGCCCAACTGCTAGACCAAAGTATTTCATTGAAGTTTTCATTGGAAATTAGGCTGAGTCCAAGTCTTTTAAGCCTTTGATTGAGTTCCTACATTTCTAGTTCAAAAGTTATGATCTAAAATAAACAAAATAATTAGTTGTCTAATTAAAAGATTAATCCAATATTTTGTTTATTTCAGATCATAACTTTTGAACCCAAAACCCCAGCAGGTCATTCAAAGTATCAAAAGACTTGGATTGTAGCCTAGTTTCTAATAAAAACTTCATCAAAATACTACCATCTAACAGTTTGGGCCCAGGACCAGGTGAAGTGGGCCAAGGAGGCCTAAAAGCCCTCCACTTATGGTGTCCCAAAAAAATCCGCAAGCCCCAACCAAAAACTTTTTTTAATTGCAAACTACAAGACTTGCTAAGTCTTTTGAGCTTCTGAACAACTCATTAGCGCTTACTGCACAGGAGATAATCCCATGCAAAGTCACATGCGATCCGGCTGTTGTCACGCGAACCACTTGAATGAACCAGGCTGTGAAAGTGTTATTCAAATAAAATAAACAGCAGTGAATTTCAAAGGACTTGAAAAAAAAAGAATAATTCGAACAGCTTGAGTAAATTATACCGGTTATCTTTTTCAGCTCTGTAAAATCAGTATATTTTAACCAATCTTCTTCCCTTCTATGCATATAAACTTTCTCTGATGTTGGACCATACCAAACCATATGTTGAAAAAATACACTCTACAGATGCTGAAAAAGATAACCTACAGAACTAATACACTTACACTAGTAGGGCATGATATAATAATACACTCTACAGAACTAGTAGGGCATGCACATGAACTTCACGTGGAACTGCAGATGTTGTGTGGGAGCAACTTTTGTGTGTTTGCTGTGTGCATGCTTGCAAGCCTTAGTACTTTGGAATGAACTGACCAACAATACTTTGCAAAAACAAAGATGGGGTACATTTCTTTACCATCAATTTTGAATGCCATAATAGATATAACAAGTTACTATAGTGCAATTCTGAAAATTGTGATATTCAATAATGCAATGAAAACAATTCAGAATGGGGTTTGAACAAAAACCTGTTTCTTTTAAAAAAACAAAGAAAACAAAAGAAACCAGTGGGTTGCTTTTTTTTGAAAAAAAATGGGTTTTTCTCAACTAGAGATCGACCGATATTTGGGTTTTACCATTATATCAGTATCAAGCAAAACGGTTGATTTTATCGGCCTCAGTAAGTGTTCACAATACGCTGTTATATTCCTCACGCAGCCAGACAACTTGCACAAGAAATCACAACAAAGCAAGTCAAAACAGTTATCTTGCAGCAACACTAGCAGGCGTGCTATCACAAACAAGCACATAAGAGGAACCATGGAGCACATGTCAGCTGTTGCAGCCGGAAGGTTTTGCAATGCTTGAAGCTTATTGTCTATTTAGACCACACTACCATGAGCAGGTGTTATGTATGAAGAAACTCCAGTGGTAGTTCTAGAGTTTTCGCAGCATGAAAAGTTTGATTGTAACTTGCGGTGCACCAGTCCAATCAATGCCTGGTTTAGCGCAGATTATTATTTTTTTTAAACTTGCATGAAAAAACAATTGCATTACGTTAAGCAACATTTATGGTGTTACGAATATGATTACAAATGTAATCACTACTCACTAGTGACACCAACTGTCGCTGTGAAGCAGTTGCACGTAATATCTTAAAGGGATTCGACTTAATTTGATGTATTAGGCTGTAAGTGTGCAATTTTATACTGTATGCAAGCTAAAATGTCCTGTTCGTGGGTTACGTTAATTGACATTTTCCAAGAGGCACATTAATGATAATTGTAATCTCACAATCCAAGCTGTTGCAACACACTGGTTTGTGGACGTGGCACACAAGCTACAGTAGCACTACTCCAGTGTTTCACAAATACGTTGAAGCGGTGATTTGGCGATTAGTCCAATAACATCACAGTAGTCAGTATTATTTGTTGGATCACAATTGCTGTTGTTCATTTGTTAAACAACCAGCAAAAGCAATATTTGCAACAATGCAACTTAAGCAAACTAAAAGCGGTGTTTGTGTTTGGATCAGAACTACTGTGACATTATTGTGCAATCATTGGATGCGTAATTTGCACCTGTGCACGTTAAGCTGTTGTCGTGGCAACTTGTTCTTAAGGTATTTACTTTTGGCGGATGGGTGGTAATCGGTTATAGACGAGTGCTGGTTAATTTTGTTTAGGCTAGGTTGCAGATTAACCGCTAACTTACTGTTCATTTGCACTCTTGCCAGTGCAGGTCACATCTAGATCTTATAACAAAAAGCGCTGAACATAGAAACCATCACATTTGCTCATCAATCGACCTCATACCTTAGGCTCAAGATGCAATTGTAAACAGTGTCAAATGTATGTAGTCATTATGTTTAATCTTTTGTAGATGGAACTATACCATGCTAACAAGTTTTCGAGGTTCATTAAAAATCATGGCAAAATATTTCAATATTTTAGCTCATAAATCCTGATTTTTGAAGTTTTGAAGAAGTGGTAAGGCATAGCATATATTATATTGTTGATAATGAAGCAGAAAATAAGATATAAAAATTTTGGAAATATCGGTTAGCAGCCCAAAATCCATATTAGTCAATCTCTATAATCAGCCCTGTTCCAAACACACCATAAATATAATTTGCAAACTTCTTTTGGTTGATATTGGGAACAAATAATTCAATATTTCATTTAAATGAAAAATGTTGTGAATTCAGTTAACAATGGTCACCGACAAATGCAGATGACCCAAGATATTGCATATCTTTAATCACATAAACCAAATGTTCACATAGAAATATTTTTTCAGTTGTAGCTTTGTATCATTAAATCACATATATCACTTCAAAGTGTAAAGTGTGCTGCATTGATGTTGTTGAAAGCAGTCCATGAGCTTCTACCCACAGATAAAGAGGTATGGCACTTGATACAACTTGTTGGCAATTTCAGTTAACACCTTCGACGCCAGGTAGATTTACCTTTAAGACCTGCATGAGCCACTTTTATGCATCACTTTGTACCACCATAACATGCCAGCCAATTCAGCTAAAATGCTGTTCAAACACTTTAAAGATGCAGGAAGTCTTCTAGTTCAGATTTTAAAAAACTTATTGTTTTTTTTTGTGGGTGACATCACAATAGGGGTAGATTTTGGTATTTTTGGCCCAAGTTACCAGGCTCTGGGCGCCAACGCCAAAAGTTAATTTTTTTACTCATATTTTTAGTAGAAACTAGGCTATAATACAAGTCTTGAGCTTTGATGGGCCACTAGTGTTTGCGGTTCAAAAGATATGGCCAAAATTTTGAGTATCAATTAAATGGGGGATTAATTAATTAATTTGTTGTTTTTTGGTCATAACTTTTGAACCAGAAACACTAACAAGCCAATCAAGAGCTCTAATGACTCAGATTATAGCCTAGTTTCTACAAAAACCTGAGTCAAAAATTGGCTCTTGGTGTTGGTGCCCAGGGTAACCTTGGCAGAAAATGCCTAAACTTACCCTTATTATGATGTCACCCACAAAAAAAACAAAATCTAATAAATCGAAACTATAAGAGTTCTCACATCTTTAGAGGGTTTGAACAGCTTTCTAGCTCAATCATCTGAGAAGTTATGATGGTGCACAGTGGCGCTAACAAGTGACTCACATGAGAATGGAAGTACGAATACATCGTACACTGGTGCCTAAAATGTCAAGGGATTAACAGCACATGTACCTGTTTTTTGAAGCAAGAAATGCTGTTAAGCATGCTGATTGCTGAAAGAGCTTAAATCAACAACAACTGGAAGTTTTTCGCAAATAAATGTTTAGTATGCATATTTGTAATAAATTTTACCTCATTTTTATCATTGTGTGTTTTCCATTAAGTAACATATAAACAAGCTTGTCTCCTAAAACACAACAAACGTTTGTAGTGTATATCAATTGGTGTGTGGTAAGATCCATGCAAAAAGAAGTAGCGTTCAGCCAGCAATTTCTAGAACTTCTATAAGTACCTTTACATCTCACAGCTCTAACAGTCTGTGTTCTCTGTTAGTATATGCTAATGTCTTGCATGCAAATGTACTACATGCAATTGGCAGTGCATGCTAATGTCAATCCAATATTGTCCATGTGAAATTGGACTATGCACAAATGACTCTCAACTGATTTAATGAACAGCAAGCTAAACCAACAAGATAGATGCAACAATGTAAAACTCTAACCTGAGGTGAGCAGCTGACACTTCCATTAATCCAATTATTTTTCCTAGTTATGTTATCTGGAGTTTCAACATCCAAAGAGTTTGAATTGTTGTTATAGAAAAAATATAGAGGGAGCTGATCATGAAGTTGAGCAATTGCATTTTGAACATCACAGAGGTTTTCAATGACTTTGGTACCATATGGAGCATATTCATAAACCTCACCAGTTTTGTTTGATGAACAACACCCAGAACCATCTGTAAAGCACATAAAGCCAAGTTAGAAACCCATACACAAAATAACATTTGTTTCTGTAGTTAGATATTTTTATTGACATGAAATACTTTCCTTGAAAAATGGAACTAGAAAAAGTACATCAGGTGTTTCACAATCATGTTTTGGCCATGTTCATGTTTTGCCCATACAATCATTGGAAAAAAATGAAGAGCAGAAACAGTATACTTAGCAACAAAAATAAATAACATATCAATGTAAGGTTTTTGTATCGGGGTAATTTTAAACAAACTTCAATTAAAAGTGTATCTCCAGACCAGACATGGGGTAATCGTAATCGATTACAGTTTTTTTAGTAATTGTAATCGATTGAATTCACCAAAAATGAAATTTAATCGTAACCGATTACAATGCCAATTTAATCGTAATCGACAATTACATTCATGAATGAACTTGGAAATCTTCACCCTGCATCACTGTGTGCTAAACCACGGCTGCAGTGGCTGAGTTTCCTCCTTTATCATCGTTTGTTATGGTTATGTTTCATTATATTGCATTCATTAATATCATATGTTGTCTGAAAATATATTTACATCAAACCATGCAAATGGAGTTTGTTTTTGTTCTGAAGCTGCTTGAAGGCAGATGTAATCGCGATTGTAATCGTGATTACTTTCAATGTAATTGTAATCGATTACATTGTCATCTTGTTTATTCGTAATCGTAATTGACAAGTAACCGTAATCGATTACATTTGTGCTGTTATCACCCCATGTCTGCTCCAGACATTTGATAAAAGATCTGAACTAACTTCTAATGAATGCTAAGAACACAAAAGTAGGAAGCAAAGGAAAATGTATGGATTTGCAACACAGAAAAACTATTTGTAATCTAAATTAACAATTTGTGCAAGTACGGGGATACTATGTACTGTTTAGGAATGGTGCACTGGTACATGTGTATGGTGTATAACTTGTATGCATACAGGCATGTGTGACTTCATAGTCACTAGTTATGCACGTATCATTTCAAAATGCACTTGTTACATAGCATACATGGCTTCAAAATAGTCTTCAAATTTCCTCATTCACTAGGAGGCAAGAAATACTTGTGCTGCAGTCATACAATAGCAGATGCATTTTGAACAAGCAAAAGCTGAGAAGAAACATGCTGGAGCAGATCTCTGACAACAAAAGTTGCATTCACCACAGAAAATATCTTTGGGTAAACATTCTGAAAGACAACTAATGACAAAATCTGCTTAAGCACTTTGCTCCAGCACCTTGGCAATGGTCTACATATTGTAAATAGGGTATGTATGGAACAGATGTGGGGGCTGCACACCAATATGTATCTGGTCAAATTTTTTTTAAGGATACCAGCCATATTCATTTTCATTTGTAAATGCATAAACATACATAATATGATATAGGCTTGAAGTAAAAAAAGTGGAATATTTAGGGGAGATCACTGTGAATCAGCAAGTGCTTGAACGCATTTTTATAAATTTGGGTGTGCTAAGGTGCGATGTTTATGCCAATACTGCTGCTTGTTGCAAAGCACTTCAACATGTTGCTGGAAGTTTACAAGTGCTAGGCTCATGAGCATATTGCAGTGCTACTCATCATTGTATAAATTTAGGACAGGAAGTGTTTCCTGAATCTGAACTACATTTGTTTTCAAGAGAGCAAACACTGGGCCTAAAAGAACCTGGAGAACAGTTTTGAGGCCTTTAGTATTAGCTTTCATAATGCTATTTTCTGGAAATGTGTCACTATATGAATAGGCACTGAGTTTGAAATTTCTATGGAAGTGCAAAATCCATGACATCACAGAATATGATGTCAAAACCTATGATTGTTAGTTTTCTATTCTACATATATCTGAAAAAGTCTCATTAAATTTCAGAGTAAAGTCCTAGTACTTGTTAACAAAGAACTGCTCAATCAAAAAATGAAAAATTAGCATCAGTGCCGCATTCCTGACCAGAATTGGCACATGCCCGCACTCCTGTACTTGGCGCCCATGACTATATTGTCATCTGGTGCATTTTTGTCACTTTTTTGTTGTTTGAGGTTTTACCTGTTCTTGTTTTAGCTTTTTCAGCATTTTCACCCATAAGCATTGCTTGCAGACTGTGGGACTGAAGATTTATGTTACGAGAAATCAATTCTTATTGTGAACAATATAGCCACAAATATCAAAAATATACATTATTTTATTCAACGTTTTAGCTTAGCTGTAAGCCATCATCAGAAATATAAATGAAAAACAGTTAGAAAGAAAAAATAAGAATGCAGTTTGAAGGTATTCCACCATTCCCTCTAAGATGTTGTTAAGTCAGCTGGTGCACAAAATGTGCTGTCAAGATCAAAAGAAAGTTGGGAGCCCTTTATATATTTTCCTAGAATGCGTCCATTTTCAAAAAAATACATTTCATCAACCATTTAAACTGGTCTTTACTATTTTCAACACGTACACACAACATTTTTGATACACAACCAAAAAGGCAGTCATCACATTTACCAGGCAATAAATGAGATAAACAGTATGGTTAAGAAGTAATTGTACTCTGTCCTACCCAAATCCACAGACTGCACTGTGGGCCCATGATTGGTTGCAATTTCAAGTCATATCCAGGACTGAAACAATTGAAAAAAGCTTAATTTAAATCAAAAAAGAGTTGACACAACCTCTATGGCATCGCGGAATTGACTGCACTATAGACATAAAAAACTCATTTAAAAATAAAACATCGTGGGTCACATGTAACAAACAAAAATGAAATATATTGTTCTTCTGGGTCAAAATCTTCATTTTCGGCTGACATGCGTTTGAAGTCCAATGCATGATGGTTCTTGGAAGAAACCCAGTTCAAACTCTCTGAAGATGTGGAAAGTCTTATAGATTAGATTTAATAAAATTTAAGAGGTTTTGCATTTTGGTTTTTCTGTGGGTGACGTCATAAAGATGGTAGGTTTAGGCATGCTTGGCCCACTTTAATGGACCCTGGGACCCAACCTAACTGGCCAATTTTTTGACTCACGTTCTTTTGGAATCTAGGCTATAATATGAGTCTTTTCAAAGCTCTTGATTGGCCATCTAGCATTTGTGGTCCAAAAGTTACGGCCAAAAAAAGAAAATTTTGACAAAAAGCATGATTTGCCCATGTTAGGCGAATCTTTGTTCAACCATAACTTGCCAGCTGATTAAAGCTAAAGCAGTGGTTTTCAACCTTTTTTGTACTGCGACCCATTACAGCAACCCACTATAACCGAACAACCACCATCTGAAACTCGAATAAAGCATATGTAATCTAGGTGTGTACATCCCCTCTTCTAAAAATGGTTCAAGGCCCCAGGTTGAAAACCACTGATCTAGAGAGTTGTTCAAACTCGATGAAAATCTGCATCTTTAGAGCCCTTGACTGGCCTTCTAACATTTGTGGTTAGGACATGACTTCAAAACAACAAAATTAAACAATTAACCTTTAGGGAATGAATTAATTATCAAACTTTTGGCATAACCTGCTAACTGCAAACACTAGATGGCCAATCAAAGGCTCCAAAGATGCAGATTTTGCCTAATTTCATTTTTTTTTAATGGGAAAAAATTGCCCCTTGCAGGTTAGGGCCCAGGGTCAGGTAACCTGAGCTACAAAAGCCTAAACCTACTCCCATTTATTATGTCTCCCCAAAAGAACCTCAAATCCAAAACTTTCCAATTTTTTTATCGAGAGTACAAGTAAATGGTTTGCTCTCTAGCTCAATCACCTAGCGATTTGCGGTCGAATATGTTGGCATAATTTTGCACCAAAATTTTGGCACATGTGGGACTTGGGAAAAGGCCTATAACTACTCCACTTATGACATGGGAAAAGCCTATAACTACTCCACTTATGACATCATTCACAAAAAATCCAAAACCCAAAACCATAAAAATTTTTTCACTGCAGACTTGAAGACTTGGTGAATCTTTTAAGGGTTTGAACAGCTCCATAGTGCAATCGGCAGTGGTGTTATGCCATTGTAAAGACACGTGCATACTGCTTGATTTAGATTGAAACCCCACCAGCTTCAACAGTGTTAAAGAGTGCAATTAAAACAATCCTAACAGGGTTAAGCTTTTTCAGATGTACAAACCTGAAAGTAAATTTACATTTATCAGAGCACACACTATGCTTTGACATGTGGGCTGGCTTCAACATTTTTATCAGTTTCTTTACTTAAAAAAATGAGCAACAACCTTGCATAAACAAAGACAGTTTGGACCAGGACAAATTTCTTTATAAAAGCTTTCTGGGCAGCTTTTACCTTTTGTTTTACCAAAAACATACTAATTATATTCAACTAAAGAATCAATAACATCTGCTTTGTTGTCTGTTTCTTGAAACAAATATGCGATGACTAACTTTGAACTAATTCTGATGAAGACAAAGAAGCAACCAATTTTAAAGGCAAGTCAAGTTGAAATCATCTGATTTGCAAAATGCTTTTGTAGATAGTTGGTTAACAAATTTCTGTTCAGGCTGGTTAACAAACAGGTCCATGCAATGTGCAACAATACCATTAAAACCAGAACAAAACTTAGGCATAGACCTACTACAAATCTCATTAGCAAAATCTGATGAGTTATAAATTAGCTAACAGTAAGGTTTTAAATACTGTGACCTACCACACAATTTTGCATCACATCCAACAAGCATCAAGTTTTTGAAAACCAGTTAAAAAACTCATGATGCACTGCACATATCTGACAAAACTCACCTGTAATGGAAAGCCTGGCTGTAAAGATCACAAGAAAAGCAGAAATCTTTAAAAAATACATAATTTTGCCTGTGTCAAATACAATTTATATAATCACATCGGTATTTAGGCTTGACTTCCTCACAATTTAACAACAGAGATGCATACGAGCAACCTAAAATATTATCAAAAAGTGAGAAGTAAATAGAATGTCATTCATTTGTTAAAATTCTGCTAACATGCTCAAATATAGTCTGTCACTGAGCTTTCTGACTTTTTTGACAATTGAGTTTATGACAGTAGCTGCATGGTTGGTTTTATGATTCCATGTCAAATCATGCCTTCAGACAAAGGATCATAAACCACACACTTGAATCACCTTGGACAGATCAAATACATTCCCCAGCCAGTGGGTTACATAGCTGAACTTCATATCAAACTCAAAGTGAAAGTAGTTCATAACAAATGGCCTGTTCAAACATTAATGAAATCTAAAACAAACATGAGAAAAAGGAGCAATGTCTTTGCTTGTGGAACAAACAACTAAATGAATAAAACTTAGCACGATGCATTTTAAAGAAAACATGGTCACTTGAGTAACATCATATTTTAAATGGTTAATCATTAATTGTGCAGCTATTATGACTAAATCCAAAAGAATGAGAAAATCATTTTACGCAGGTATAAATCAAATATATGTAATGCATGTAACCTTTTAAACTACTGTTTGCACTTTTTCAGCAGACTAGTGCTACAAATAGCATTTTCACAACAGAAAACTTACAATTAATAATAAATTTTTTATTCCGTAATATCTTGTCTGCAGCCAAAAGTTATGAACTTCTTTAACAAAAACATGGTTGGAATGAACAATTTAATACATTAGGATATTTCATCACTTCAATCATATGTTGAAACTACTTTTCATCGAATGAGATGATTATTGCCTAAGTTTTCAGCATAACGCTTAATTCATAACTATGTGATATATCTGGTATATTGTATATTAACAGATGAAGGAAAAGTTTCTATTCTCCATCAAGGAAAACATAAAATATCGATTGTTTCAGAACAGCTAGAATTATTTTCCTGTATTTTCAATCATGCAGACCCAATCAGTGTGCAGCACAAACTAAGCAAAATGCAGCAATCGTTCCATTCAACTAAAATCTTGTGAATAATCTTACAAGCTTACCTTGAGATGTATTTCTTAAACATCTTTTTCAAACCGGACCTTGTCTATCAATGTACAGAAGTGATTGAATTTCTATCCGTCTGGATACAGCAAACAATTTGTTAGCATTAAATATTAAACACTTCAGGATAAGATTAAAGGTTTTCACAATTATTACCAATATCACAACACATACCAACAAGTTCTCATAATTAGCAAGTATAAAGTAATCTGAAACCAAATTTTCTAAGGGCTGGTAGTATAAACTAAATTGTGACAAAACATAACTTTTTACCAAAAAAGTTCTTCTAATAAATTTGTCTCCATCAGGTTAGATACTATGAAGAGCAGCTAATTTACTGCACTTGCCCTGAATTTCCAATATTAGGAATGGGTTTGCATTCAAGCATAGTTATCACCAATTCAGGAAGTTTTTTTGTCAGCATTGACTAGGACAAGGGTCGGGAACCTTTCTGGGTAAGGGAGCCATGAAATCTACATATTTTTAATTGTATTTCTGTCAGAGCCATATAATATTTTTCAACACTTAACGCAACTAACTTACTTAACGTGTGCATTTTTAAGCAAAATAAACAATGGCAAAAGTCTGAATTTTTGCTTTAGTAACATGCTTCTTATTGTTAATGCGATTTCTGGCGCTGTATGGTGTTGCTGATGGCTTTATTACAGAAAAAGTTTCGTCCATAGCAATCGTGTTAAGAAAATATCAAGTGAGGCAGTTGCCATCATCAAAAGAGCCACATCTGGCTCGCGAGCCATAGGTTCCTGACCCCTGGACTAGGATAAGAAAGTTGTACACAAAATATGCACAAACAACACACATATACAAAAGAGAACACCAAGTGCCGTACATTCAAATTTAGCACATCATAAGATCACCAACCAATATGCCAAAAATTTTTTCTGAAATAATGCAAATTTTAAGCATTTATGCTGTAGTTATTTTCTGTTCCCATTGGAGGTAATACCACAAGAAAGTACTGTAAAATAAAAAAGTAAGAAATTATCAAATTCATGTATGCATTCAAAGCAAAAAAGCAAATACCCAACATTTAGGTCAATTATGTTGTCATTTTGAAGTCAATTCCAAATTTGAAAATTTTCGAAAGCAAACAACCACAAATATGGTTGATAGTGCTACAAGAAGTTGATGTTTGGCAATTGACTTATATATCTAGGGGAGAAAGCTAAAAACTCATCTAATGACTTTGGCCCAAAAATCTGAAATACAATTGATCCTTACATGCACATTTTATATTTGCATTTAAAAAGAAACAAAAAATTCACTTTTGCTTACACTGAATAACTACATGGTTGTGAAAATGGTTGCTTTCATGCTAACTTCTGCTTGTGTACATTATATACAGTACATTTATTAGGCTTCAGAATATTTGTATGTGTTTGGCCAAGTTGCAAGTTTTGCATTCCTTGTTGCAGCTGCAATGTTTGATATTGTTGTTTAGACACCAGCATCATATGACCTTAGGCTTAATAATTCCCTCCAAGCTGGCTCTCACACACTGCAGAACATTGAACTTGACTCAATCTTTCACCAACAAACACCACCTGCTGCTTTACATCTGTGTAAAGTGTCATCATGGTCTATTCGCACACACCATTATCATGCAATTGGAAACCTGAATTACAAAAGTTATATGGTCATTTTTTGCACTATGTTTCAAAGTTCTACAGAGCACAGTCTGAAAAGGTTATGGTAACAAGCAAAGTTTGACTAATTGCTAGGTTTACACCAGGGTTGTGGAGTTGGAGACAAAGTGTCTGACACCAATTCCGACTTTTAGCTTCCACAATTTTGACTGTGACCTTTCCAAAATTCACAACTCCCGAATACTTAACATCACGTGAATGAAGTTTAGCTATCAACAATGGCAAAGAAGCAAGCTTAAATGATTTTAGAAATAAGCAGTTTGTTACTGTCGCTAGATGCATGAATTAAGGTTTTGAATTAATTTATTTAAAGAATATTTACTAATTATAAAAACTATTAGTATTTATGTTTGCTATGAGTAGTTACACCAACATCAATGAATTAAAAAACAATAACATATGATCTACATTCAAGAAATATGCATGCTCTTTCATAGTTATCCACTACCACTCACCACGGCAATGTCGACTGAGCGATGATGTGCAAAGCAGTTGTGGAAGCACTAAGCAATGCCCACTGTTGTTTAAGACAGGAGTGGACAAACACTTGGTTGCATTTAGAGCCGCAGTGCAATCACACATACACAGGTAATAATACACGTTTCAAATCTATGTTAAAGTAATTTCATTAACTAGATAATATTTCTCAAGATTTTATTCCACACATTTCATTCGAAACTGCATTTTTACTCACTCAACCTTAATTTTGTGCTAGCTAATGTAAAAGGTTTTTGTTAAAATTTCCAAAGCAATTACAGATGCAATATATGCAATGCCTGGTAGCAATGAAGTTTTCAATGTGGCGCTCCAAAGAAAATGTTTGCCCAACCCTGGCTTAAAAGAAAGCGTTCTTCTTATGATGCTGGGTTCTTCAAGCTGAAGGTAGCTAATTTTGTAGCAAGTAACAATCAATGGAAGTTGTGATGCACAGCAAGAATTCTCTGTTTCAATAAAAGTTTCAAAAGAAACTGTACATTTCAACAGGCACAAGTTAGGATTCTTAACTTTACTTAGCAGAGCACTGTAAAAAATCAAGGTTCCCACACTTATCTAAGAATCATTTTCCAAACTTTTTTAATACCTTTTCAATATACTAAATTTAAAAAGTTCAATACCATTACTTCTCTTCATTTTTTCAAACTTCTTAATCATAAAACTCAATTTTACACATTGCTCAACACTGCATAAATACTGAATTGCTTTGTCTTTAGTAAAATTCTGCTGACATACTTCATATTTCCTTTCCATTTAGAATTAAGACTTTTTTAATACCCATGTACATTTTGGCCAAATTCAATAGTTTTTCAAGTTCTTCAAAAAACAATTTTGAAATTCAACACTTTTTCAATACTTTCACTACTGTGTGGGAACCCTGAGAAAATGATTCAACTGGATTTCTGGAGTTAGATTTGGATAAAAATATCTGACTTGAACTCCACCTAAAAACCTCGACTCCTTGCAACTCTAACCAGGTTTACAGTAACTTTGTTGAGCTCAGTTTTATTCCAAACTGAACAATACCATGACTACCAATGCAATACAGAAATTACTGGACAACTGTGTTAATATTTTTAAGCAGACTTTCTACTCTTTAAATTGGTTTGCATCTGATTTCATAGCAAACCCTAATTGAACTACACTTCAGCCATCAACCAACTCAACTGTAGAGAAAAGATGGGCACCTGGTCAAAAGAATGAGGCAAACTATGAACAGTGATGTGAGACTGAGACTTCATCAAAAATTCCATGACCGAGACTTCGAAATTTGTGTATTTGCCTAAACTAATTTTTGTAATGTGGTAGTTACTTCTGAGTTGATTTTTTTTCAAATTTCTGGCATTTTCCAGCCTGTTTTCGTTGTTTCTTACCTAAAAATACAACAGACAAAATATCCATGAAATATAGAAGTTTTAATAAACCATTTCTTTGCAGTAGTCAAAGTCTCAAGATCGAGATGAGACCTGAAACCTTCCGAGACCAAGACCCGCAAAAGTGGGTCTTGAGATGATTCTCAAGACTCCATCACTGCCTATAAATCTTGTTAGTGAGACATCTCAGCTTTACTCCAATAAAACTATTTAGTATTAGTGCTAATAAAATCAGCTAAGGAAAATTTAGTCTAAATATTATATGACATAAAAGATTTGGACGATTTTTAAATAATATTGTAAACTAATCATGTAAAAAAAGTTTTTAATCTAAATTAGAAACTTTTTTTACATGATTCTATTTGAATAAGTTTCAGAGATATTGTAGGCTTACAATGTAGATTAGCTAAAGATACTTGTCTGAAAGACCGTTGGAGCCGCTGGGGCATCCAGAGAGGATGAATAAATGTGGAGTGTGTCAGGAAATTGTTTTCGACAAGGAGGAGGCCCTGTTTTGTGCTGCTGACAATGCAAGGTTGAACCTCTTATCTCTGTGCAAGGACTGTGGAACTGTGGGCCTAGGTTTTAGAGGTGGACACCACTTCGTTTGCCTCGAAATCCTCGTATTGCAGCATGAGCAAGGGTGCTCCTTAAAAGAGCAAATCTGAGCTTTGTCCTTATGTATGTTATGACAGATCAGATGCATACGGCTCCCTGCGTTTTTCAGCTATTTTTTCTGCCAGTCATTTGTTTACTCTGTTACATTCTGGTGACATCCCTCCAGGTGGTGTGAAGACAAGGGGATTGAGTGAAGACTTCTCTATATCAATCACTCTTTGGTTGTATTTATCCTTCTTCTCCGTTTCATGTTGATAGACCTCTGCCAGGGACTTCCCGGAATATGAATGTGAGGTAGGATGTGTGATCCTTATGTCAAAGAAAGTTTTCTCACAGCTACAGTCACATAAAGCTGAACGATGGTGTCAATGATAATCGATATGACACCAGTTACATTTGTGAAATAAATGGGTAGTTTGCATAGCTATGACTTTTTGTGAAACTATACCTTAGAACTAAATAATTCTGTAATCTACTAAACGTATTTTGTTTTTCATGTACCTAAAATTTATTGGAATAAATAATGATTACTGCTAATAAATACTGTAACCTCCCTGTTCACATCCTTTACTCTTCAACTTCATTCGGTGACACCATGCATGGTTGGGAACAACTCATCCATGCAACCCACTCCACTATGGTCTGTGGGTAAACCTATATTTCTTCACGATGTCTATTTATAAACATTGTTTTCTGCCCATGCTACTTGTTACTGCTATGAAATGTTGTACTAAAACCTTGCCCTCTGCCTCATAACCATTATTGCTGCTCGCTTCCTTCGCCTGTATGCTTGCCTCACCTGCGCATCTGTACATGCCTCATCTCTTCACCCATTGCTTGCCCATTAGGGTGGGCCGAAAAAAAATCTTGAAAAAAGGGGGGTCTTAAATCCTGGGAAACTGCACAAAAACAGGTTTTAAAATGAATTTCGGTGGTTGCCACCAGCAACCACCGTGCACCCACATGACAAAGGTCACCAAAAGGTCGACATTCATAAACTTATTGTAACCGCTGTAATGAATTGTCTGTTGTCCTTACTGCATCAAACTATCTCCTTTTGATTTCGTGTTTACCGCATTCTAGGCTGACTATTGGTCTACTACTTTATCTGTGCATTGCATAAGACCAGAATCTTATTAAAATGAAGATTTTGTGATAGATTCTCTGCAATGGACTGCTTTTTTGTGTTTTGCAGGATGCGTGTAGTTATTTCTTAGAGAGAATGGTTAAACGGAGTACTTCTATTGAACTAGCTAAGATCTTGCATAGTGGGCATGTCTTTCACAATGAAAAATTACCCTCAGAAAAACTTCCAACCAAAAGAGACGAAATTGAGCGTGTTCTGAATGATGAAAATTTCCTGCAGCAATCTGCAGCAGGAGTGGTGGCAAAAGAATTAATCAATATTTGGATATTTTGCAATGNTTACCCAGTAAATGAAATAACAGTAAAACAAAAAAATTTTGCGCTTATGAAAACTTTCAGTTCAATCGATCGTTATAGCAAAAAGAAACGTGGAAAATCTTTTCTTCAAAAGGAAGCAGAATTTATGAGAGATATGAATGAACTTTTTGACATTTTTTTCTCTGACGACCAGCAGAGAAGACAGCTTGAAAAACAACACCTACTTCGAACGACAGACAAAGATTTCGAATTCTATTCTGACTAAAAAGGACCAAGGTTGATGAAGTGTTTCATTATAGTTGAGACACTAACTACCTCTTTGGTACACGAAAAGCGGAAGTGCTAAATAGCCTTATAATAAATACTACGGCCAAAGCAAACGATACAACTGACATCTTGCAAACGTTTCGATAAC